>Ga0208427_1000363_pt1 | contig 19759 bp, 19 predicted proteins | sample DEB08_DNA_FD_184532 | JGI IMG/M metagenome (GOLD analysis project Ga0208427, IMG submission 184532) | Aqueous microbial communities from the Delaware River and Bay under freshwater to marine salinity gradient to study organic matter... | ecosystem: Environmental > Aquatic > Marine > Coastal ...
TTTTCGGACGGAGGGACTGGAACAGGAATAAATCAAGCAGGCAACTCAACTGCGGCTCAGATCACGGCAAACAACGCAGTCGAGGGTTTCTCTGGTGCGGGTGGTCACGGAATGTCTCAAAATGTTTCCAACTTCAGACTGCATCAGAACATAAACAATGTCGTTTACGGCAATCATACAGACTACGACACTGGCGTTGAGACAAACAACTTATGGATGGAAGCACCCAAGGTAGCAACCGGCAACTTGTTTCAAGGCGGAACGCTACCATCACCGGCATTGTTTGCCAGCGACAATGCTCAGTTTTGGCAAACGGTCCACAACTTCTTTCGCCCGACCGACGCACTAATCGCCCAAGAAGATTCGACAGGTGTAGTCGCCGGTGCAGTGCCAGCTAGTGCGTCAACCGTCAGTCCCTCACGCCACCCACTAGCGAGGTTTTAAGATATGACAATGACAGAAAACTACGTCGATCCTTCTATTGCTGGCAACAGCGGTACAGGGACGATTGTTGATCCATACGGCGACCTTCAGTACGCACTGGATAACATTCCTCGTGATACTATTGATGGCGATAGGATCAACATTAAAGCGGGAACGGAGGAAGTGTTTGCCAGTGCAATTAGTTACGCAACTTATGGCACCCCTACCTACGACGCCCCACTGATATACCAAGGATATTCTTCTGTCGCTGGCGATGGCGGAATCGCTGAAATTGATCTTGGCGGGAACGCATTGGCGGGGGATTTTGTCAATTATGCCGACCTTAAGGTGCGGAGCGCCGGAAGCGGTATTTCCGGATTTGATATTGGTTATGCAACCGCGACGAATGTATGGTTTAGCGACACTGGTGCTACCCTTGGCTTCGTTCTGTCCGAATGCTCATTGTATAGGTGCGTATTCAGTGACTTTCCTACGGGTACATATGCATTGTATCCAGCTGGGGACTCTCATGTGATTGGATGTTATTTTGAGATGGATTCGCGTCCGGTAGCAGGGTCGTGCATTTTCTCTGCTGGAGCGTGCGTGACTTCTTACAATTGCTTTAAGGTAGGAGGTGGAGCCACCGTTATTGATCAATATGATGACTCTCACGTTTCGTCCCATAACTCAATTCTCCGAACGGGAGCAAATGCTGGTATTGGCATCAAGTTCCGAAATGGGTCAAAAGCGCAACGGTGTACTGGGAATATTGTTGAGGGATTTGCGACAGGCTATCAATGGGGAACCCAAGCCACGCCTCCGGGGGCAGCACATGAAAATGCTGCATACAACAATACGACCGAGTACGACTCGACATTTATCAATCCTTACTACAGAGACAATGAGACGCTTTCTGCATCTGCGTTTGCAAAGTCAGGCACGATTACCCTGAGCGACTTTGTTTCCGACAATGCAGGCTTTTGGGCATCGGTCGCTGCTTACTTTGAGCCACAGGACACTGGCAATGTGTTTGGCAACTTCGGTTTTCACGCCCTGACCAAAGGTGCAGTACCTCGCCCAGCCGGTACTGGTGCCGGCGGCGGAACAACATACTCACTACATCCATTAGCGTACAACTAAGGCAGGACAATGGAACAAACAGTCGAAGCGGGATCGGTAGCGAGTATCGTTGTCAATGTAATTGACGATAATGGCGACCACGTTGCAGCACTAATCGACCAAACAACGACTCGATTGCAAAAGGGGAATGCAAGCGACACAACGTGGAACAGCGTTGCTCCAACGTCTGTAGATGAAATTACAACCGGCGTGTACCGAATACGCTTCACCAACGTCACTCCCGAGCTTACGTTGACCGACAACGATGAGGCGATCCGGCTGAAGATCAACGGCACGATTGCGGGTACTGCCTGGACCGAATACCACATGCCGCTACGAGTCGTTCCGGCAACTCCACGGGCAGTGGTCAAAGGCGAAGTGGATACTGGCACGACTCTGCCAACAACCGATCAGTTTTCGACCACTGCAACAACTGACGAGCCTTACGAGGGTAGGACGCTAGTGTTCACTTCGGGCAACAACGAGCATCTAGCCGTGAAGATCACTGGCACTTCGATTGTCAGCGGACAACTTAGCCTGGCAGTTGAAACACATGATGGATCAGCAATGCCTCTCGCCCCCGCTGACGGCGATACATTTGAGGTGATTTAATGCCGCTTGGCTTAACTCGAATCGGATTATCGACTGCTCCAAGAACTCACTATTTTTGGGCGGCGGCAGCGTCAGGGACGACAGTCTCTCTTGGCACAGCAGCCGAGGTGGATTCGGCTCACACGTTGACGATCAGCCAAGCAATCCCAAAGTACGTCCCAGTTGGCACTGCTTCGGAAGTTGACTCTGCTCCATCGCTGGCAGTCGTCAACCCAAGGGAGTACGGGCTTGGCTCCGCTTCGGAGGTTAGCACCGCAGAGGCGATCAGTGTAGACAATCCCAAGTCGTATCAGGTCGGCGCGGCATCGGAGGTTGACTCGTCAGACTCACTGTCAGTAGCCAATCCTCGATCATATGGACTTGGCACAGCATCAGAGTCAGATTCGGCTCATGCCCTGAATGTCAGCCTGTCTTCGATTGTATCTGTTGGCATTGCCAGCGAGAGTGACTCTGCTTCATCACTGGCGGTCAGCAATCCAAGGGCATACGAGCTTGGCACTGGCAGTGAGCTAGATTCCGCTCACTCAGTGAGTGTCGATAACCCTCGGACATATCTGTTAGGCACAGCATCAGAGTCAGATTCGGCAAATTCATTTGCGTCAGTCTTAAATCCTACCTCCGTGGATCTAGGGACAGCGAGCGAAACTGACTCAGCAGCATCGGTGGATTTCCACAGGTATGTCGAATCTGGGCTGGCGACCGAGGTGGACACGGCGAACGGCCTTTCGGTCCATCGAGCGGTGGTGATTGGAACGGCAAGCGAGGTTGACTCAGCACTGGGCCTGTTTGTGTTGTCCATCAGCACATCAGCAGACTGCGTTCATGTTGACTCGGCTTGGATCGAATCGGGGTGCGCGACGGCAACTATAGAGTCGCCTTCTGCGTCTGTTTCGTGGAAATGCTGACCGGGGCTACAATACACACACACCATCGTTAAGGAGATTTACAGATGGCAGACATTGTTTTTAACGTGGCACTCGGACGAGTGGCCGAAAAAGCCGCCGATGGAGCAACATTGAAGTTGTTGGTTCTCCAAGCTGCTGACTCAGACGCTGTTCTCAAAGACCTCGATACGGTCAGTGCAGTGCTGGCAAATGGGTCAACGACCGAAGCGACCTTCACCAACTATGCCAGGGCGACTCTAGGGTCAATCACCGTCACGGTGGATGACTCAGGGGATACGGTAAAGGTGGACTGCGCTGACATCACGTTTTCGAGTGCTGGTGGTGCGACCAATAATACCTGCACCGATGTCGTCATCTACGAGGAGGTGACAAATGATTCGGACAGCATTCCGCTTGTGATGCTCGATGCAGCATTCACTACTGATGGCAATGATGTCACGCTTCAATTCAATGCCAATGGTTTCTTTAGCGCAACCTAGTCATTTGCAGGGATGGTCAGATGGGCAGGGATTTGCTGAAAGACAGCACTGGATGCGTTAAGCACGTTGACTCCAAAGAGAGCGCGGTAATCACTGCGGTCTTAAAGGACGTTGATGACGTAGCGATCAATAAGGGAGTATTACAATCCCTGACCCTGACCTTGGTGAATGCCGAGGACGGCACGGTGCTTAATGGAAGAGACAGCCAAGACATCCTCGATGCCAACGACGGTTCCGTAACAGAGGACGGTGTGGTCACTATTAAGCTACAGCCCGCTGACAATGCAGTCTGCGGCGCAAACATGAATGAAATCGAAGAGCATTACGCGACTCTCCGATGGACATACGCTGACACTGATGGCGATCCGATGTCGGGTGCGCACCAGTGGGTCATCCAAGTGTTCGCCTCACCGTAGGGAGTAGATCGTGAGTTCCGCTATTACGCTTCAAGACTTGGTTTCCCATGTCATGGATGTGTTCGATCTCTCCGAGAATCACGTTGATATTCGTCGGGCGATTCGTTCAAGTCTGTGGGGGTACGAGCAGGCAACCACTCGTCATCAGTGGACTACCTACGACTCCCAGGTGACGGTTTATTTCAATGATGCCTACAGCACTGGAACAATAAGCATTGATGCTGCTGGTGTGGTCACATTGGCTGGCGGTGTATTTCCGGCATGGTCAGATTTGTCCAGTGTCTACTTGGCCGAGGAAAAGGCGTATCGAGTTAAGTCGCGAGATAGCGATACTCAGTTGACGCTAGAGCATTGGTCGGGACAGACAGAATCGGACATTGAATACGTCCTTCGTCAAGATCGGGTCATTTTGCCAGACGAGGTTCGTACTGTTTTTGATGCCTGGAATGAAAGCCAGGACTGGGCTTTAAGGATAGTAGATCCAAGGGCATTCCGAGATTACGAAAAGCCAACCATTTACAGTGGGGCAGACCCCTGTATTGCAACATTCAGATCCGTCTTGGTTGACGGTGAAATGAAGACAGAGTTCAGGGTAAGTCCTGGCGTTACTACAGCGGTGGAGGTAGACGTTGCGTATGTGCGAAAGCCGAAAAAGGCAAAGACTTTGGCAGCAGGATTAGCATCAGCCAGCAGTGGCGTAGTCACTCTGTCCAAGCCATTACCGATTGGCCCAAGTGTTGTCGGGGCAATGATCCGGCACGCCAGCGGGAAAGCTCCCACGGCAGACTTTGAATTTGGAATCCAAACGCCTCATCTAGCTTCTTTTGAAGGCTTGGTCACAGAACAGCAAAGCACCACCTCGTTTACGGTCCCTGGCATCCCTGACTTTACGGATGAGCGAATTGTCATCACTGACGTTCTCGATATTCCTTCCTTTGCAATGCTTCCAGTTCAGATGTATGCGGAAGCACAGATGGCAAGGATTGGAAGGGGTGACATTCGGGATTACCGACAGTTGATGGCCGAGGCGGATGAGCAGCTTCGGTACGCGATGGAACAAGACGCTCGTTTTGTGCGTCGATCTGGAAGGGGCGTAGTTCAGGTGGATCGCCTTGAGAAAACCATTTATGTATCGGAGAGTTAGGTGGCAGCGCTTCAATACACAGACTGGGATGTTTCGCAACAACACGCGCAGGTGATTAAGGATAATTGGCCTGCTGGGGTGAAGGTCCGCAAGCCGATTGTCTTAAAAAACATTCCAGGCGTTACCGGAAAACGGATTACCGAGACAATTAAGAGCGGCATTTGGATCAAGCCTCTTGGGAGTTCCCCTGGCAGGACTTTCAGTGGAGTTCGTGATGTTTCTCGCCGGTCTTTAGTTGTGTTCGTTTCTGGAACGACCACGGGACAGTCAATGGGTGCGACCGATTACGAAACAGTCAGGGATATGATTCGTGATTTGTTTCAAGACCGTAGATCTACGGGGCTTGACGGCGAAATGTATTCGTCAACCGCCATGACGGATTATGACATGGACGATACGGCGCGTCGAAAGTACGACGTTGACCTGATTGAGATCCAAACCATATTCAGGGAAGATAGATAATGCCTTGCGAACCAAACACTTGCGGTAGCGTTGGTGTATTTACATCAATGCTGGTTGAAGACAGTGATGTTGCTGATCCATGCGTTGTGGCAACCTTTGACGATCAGTCTGAGCGGTATGAAATCTTGTCGGAAAACATTCGCTACACCGACAACTTGCTTGGCGGTAGCGGACTGACCGGAACAATTGACAAGATTGGGACGCATACTCGCCACGGCGCGAGAATCGTTACAGGCCAAGTCACGATGGAGGTCGGGCCATACGAGCTTGAGAAGTGGCTACCGAGGATCATGCTAAAGGACGGTCCTTCGCCATTTACGATGGATGAGACAGCAGATCTCAATCCGTTCGACATTATGCTGAAACGCGACCAGGGAACGGTGATTTACCGGCACTGTGCAGTCCGTGCTGCCGTTTTCAATGCAGTTGCCTCGATTGGTGGCAATGAGCAGGTCATGAGGATGACGCTCGACATCTTGGGTTACGAGGAGCATGACGCTACCTACCCTGTGACGCCGCCAGACCTGCCGTCTTCACCACGGCTGTATTGGCTGCTTGGTGATGGCAAGCTGACTCTGGACACGCCCTCTACCAATACTGAATACTATTTCGATTCGTTTAGCTTGCGAATTGACAATGGTCTTACTCCGCTACTCAGGAACTTCTTGAAGACCACTTGCATCCAGTCGCGTGGCCGTGATGTCACATTGCGATTGAGCAGCCCATATACAAGCGGTAGTCACTCAAACTTGTATATAAGTGATTATTCAGGAGAATGTGTTCTCAACTTCCTGGGAACGAAGAATGATGAGGTGGACAACCTTTACGTCACAACATTTACATTCCCCGAGGTTCATCAAATTCGCAGGACGCCAAGCACCAGAGGCCCAGGCGAGATTCCTTTGGCGGTTGACTTCACTGCTTACAGGACATCAACTGATGGCCCGTTGACGGTAATTAACTCTTACTCGTAGCGGTGACTAATGTCCGACATGGACGACATTGAATCAGAGCTATCAGAGAATGGATTTCAGTCGCTCGACCTAGATACGAACTATGACTTTAGTCAGCCACAACCGGCTGACCTGGGCGACGTTGCGCCGTTTGAATTTGGCGATCCAGTTGATGCTTATTCCGAGACTGCGGCTGATTTCGCATTTGATGAGCCGGTAGATGTCAGCGGTTCGCTTGGACTTGACAGCGACTTCGGCAATCCTGCGGAGGCTTTTGATCAAACCTTAGAAGAGTTTGCTGATCCCCTTCCGCCTGAGCAAGTAGAGTCGCTCAAGTTTGATGGTCCTAAAGAGACTGTTGCTCCTGCCGAAAATTTAGGCATGGGCGCATCAAGGCCCGGCAACCATCCGCAAAAGATTTCGTTTGAGTCGCGTGAAGCAGCCGCTGCTGCGTTGGGTCCGATGTCTTATTACAAGGCAAAGAATCTGGCAAAGGGGAGAGATGTTCCAGGCGTAGACAAGAGCAAGTTACTTCCAACTGGCTCCGATGACTTGCGTGGTGATGGCGAGCCGCCCGCAGGCGATACGCAGGATGTTGGTGGCGATGATTTCCCTCTTGATTTTGAGCCTCCTTCCGGTGCTGATGCAGACAGTGGCTTTGGCGAAAACCAGCCAGGGACCACTATGAATGCCGCGCCAACGGCTGCTGATCGTGAAACATCTGCAAATTTGGATTCAGCTAGTGATGCACTTGATATGGCGGCAGATCAATTCATTGACTGGGTCAACTCGATAACGACTGCATTGCTACGGGTTTCGGATAGCGTATCTGAACTCAAGGATAGGCTTGACACGCAAGATCCACACGATGAATGGTAGGTGAGTTGTGGCAACGCCCGAAGGATTTGTATTTTTCTATGGTGATTACGATCACCCTGCTGGCGAAGTTTATCCAAAACGGATAGAGACTAAGCCGATGTTGTCGAAGCAGAACATCCGTTATGCAACGATGTGGCGTTTCGAGGTGGGCGGAAATTTCGTCAACAACAGTCCAAATGAGCTTACCTACAGCGACATCAGCCAGCGCATCAGCACGATGGACACCGCCTATCGGACTGACTACAAGAACTGTGGTTTTAGAGATCCGTCTGGCGCGCTAACCCCGCACTGGATGAATACCAATTCCATCGACAATCTAAGCGGGAACAGGATTCTTTCCCGCAGTTGGGATGGCATACATCCAACAGAGTATGCAAACACAAGGTCATTCTCTGTAGCTATCGGCGCTGTTTTCAAAGATTCATACAGTTCGATTCTTGAGTTTAGTGAATCAGTTAAGAAGATCGGTGACGGGGGTCCAAAGTTCACGCTGCACAACTTATGGAATGGAACCCCCTACAAGCATGTCACTCACGCTTACTCTAAAGTAATCCACATCCAGAGCGGCACGATTGTTGGATTAAATACATGGCCCACTCCACCGGCTCCATACTGGCCTCAAGAGGAGCAGACTTGGAAGCGGAGCATTACTCAGCACGCTCCCAGGACGCATGGGCATCCCTACCAGCGCGTGACGCATTTCAGAGTTGATTATCAATATATTTTCGAGCGTCCTTCCGCTGGGGCGTTTCCGCTCAATCCCTGGTCAAATATCTAAGGTGCTTTGTGCCTGTTTTTGCTGGACTGTCAGGTTTTCCTCCCATCCTAAAGCTGACATTTAATGAGGTCAGTGATGCGCGTCCCGGTCGTTGCGTGGTGGAGACTCCTATAAATGGGCCGGTAAATGTTAGTGAGTTGCCCCGTCATGCAACATTGACTATTCGCGATGACGCTGGATTCAACGGCGTTTGGCAAGAGATGCGTGTGGTCAAGGCAAGCCGCGCCAGACAAGGTGTGATGCGGGTTGTTTTAGAGGACCAGAGATGGAAGTTGTGGGATGCGGTGATGAACCGCAACTTCAACCAGAGGTCGCCATCCGGCAGTGTGCTGACTGGCACTGCCAAGTTGGTTTCTGAATTGGTCGATGAGATCCAGCAGACGACGGGAATCTCTATCACAAACCAATGGCCCGCCGCTAATCAGTTTTATCCACCAGCGAAGTGGACAAACAGAAGTGCTGGCGAGTGTCTGCAACAACTTCTGCATGATACTGCCAGTCGATTAGTCTACAGCCCAACAACATCGCAGTATTACTTTAGCCCATCAGGAACTGCTGGTCCGATTGACCGAAGTCTCGCAAGGTTTGAGCAAGTCCCTGGGAATAAGTTTAGCAAGGTCAACTTTCGGTCATCTCCAATCTTGTATGAAGATACGCTGGACTGCACGGCAAAGGAGATCAACAAGACAACGGGTGATTTGCAGGCATTGTCTACGTCAACGATCCCCACAAGCCCAACGGAAGACTATGGACAAACGAGGTATCGACTTTGGGAACCAAATTCAGTCACCCATCCAAGCAACTTCTCAAATTCCGATGTCGTCTACTTCGGTCACAGGGCAATGCACCACACGTTTGATCCCAAGCATCCTTTGAGGGAGCGAGCCAGGATTGTTCGTGATGAGTTTGAGCGTTACCCGCATCATGAAGGTTTTGTTTCAACGAGCGGAACCACGGTGGAATTGATGGAAGTGACGGGGGGCGGGAAAGCGTTTATTGCAGAACATCCCGTTTTGATAAGTTCGGGTGGTGCATTGCAGTCAACTTGCAAGTTAGTGACAAGTTACTACGTTCGTGATGGAAGTGACTTCAAGAGAGAGTCGGTCACAAAGACGGTCAATGGATCTGGTGGCGAGAAGACAGAAACGATTGATTGGATTCAGCCTGTGAGCAGCACTTTGCCAGATGTCGCATCATCAACTTGGCAGGCGGTGCTGAATGAAGCAGCAACGGAGAGGGCTAGGGCGTACAGCCAAGATCCTGAGACTTTGATTTCTCCAGCATTTATTGACTTAAACGGCAATGGAAATGTTGGTGGAGTTCGGTATGAGATGCGAGCAGGATTTAGGTTTGGGATAAGGTTTTCGGCAGCGATTAACTTTACCCCAGGATCTCAAGGGGACATTGCTTAATGAATTACGCAAGGATCGCATTAGCGAAGGCATCGGAAGATGTTGATCCAGCAGCGTACATGGAGAGCGGTGCGATCATTGGTACTAAGTTTAACGCAAAGCTTGTCTTGTTTGATAAGTTCACTTCTGCCAGCCCTAGCGAAGGCACGGCAAGGGAGGTTTCAGGCGAGACTGTTCCTGTTTTCAACATCCATGACGAAGAAATAAAAGCAGATGAGTTGCTCATTATTGGTCAGACAATTGACGAGACTTGGATTGTTGAGTGCAAGTATTGAGGTGCTGCTGTGTTTTATGCGCGACGAGCGGCAGCAATTGCCAATGAAAAAGCTGACAAGGCAACCGAAGATAGATGCCCTCGATTTACTGCCACGATTACCCTGTTTGATAAGTTTGGTAGTGGAAACCCAACAGAAGGAACGCTAAAGAAAGTCAATGGCGCAACGGTTGATGTTTTTAATTGCCGAAAGCAGAAAATCGAAAAGAACGAAAACATCGTCATTTACCAACTGGTTGACGAGACATGGGTGGTCAACTGTAAGTGTGAGGGTTCCTCGTCCAGCAGCAGTTCGTCTTCAAGTAGTTCTTCCAGCAGCAGTTCGTCTTCAAGTAGTTCGTCTTCAAGTAGTTCTTCCAGCAGCAGTTCGTCTTCAAGTAGTTCGTCTTCAAGTAGTTCTTCCAGCAGCAGTTCGTCCTCAAGCAGCGAGTCGTCTGCCAGCAGTGAATCATCAGACAGCAGCCAATCATCAGACAGTAGCCAGTCATCAGACAGCAGCCAGTCATCAGACAGTAGCCAGTCATCAGACAGTAGCCAGTCATCTGAGAGTAGTGAGTCATCTGTTAGCAGTGATTCATCCGTTAGTAGTGAGTCGCTTGCCAGTAGCGAATCTCTTTACAGCAGTGAGTCGTTGTCAGATAGCTCTGCATCGGAGTCTGTTCCAGGTGGCTGTACTGGCACATGTCTTTATATTGCAGTGGTCGAGTTCCCGAGGCCAGGAGATCCGCCAGTCTACAATTGGAGCCTAGCGGAGAGCGACTGCGGCACGGGATGTTCTTGCCCTCCTCCCCCGTCTGAGTCTCCGACAGACATTTCCGATACCTATGAGGTTGATTGTGTCTAGCGAAACTTGCGAGCATTGGTCAGCAACTTCTTGCAGTGTTGTTCATGATCTCGTTGGCATTCATCATCCTCCCACTAGCAAGCAGTGCGCTCGATGCCACCAGTCAGACAACCCAAGGTCGCCAAATAAGGTAACGGCATCTGTCGCTTGGTCGCTTGCAAAGTCCAGCGGCAAAGACGTTTCACCGGAAGTCGTTTCAATAGCAAGGGATCAGCCAGTAGGCGGTGCAGGGACTGAACTCCATAAGATCTTTTCTTGGTTTGGCTTTAAGCAAACGGATGACTGCGACTGCCAAGACAATGCCAAAAAGATGGATGCTTGGGGAGCAGACGAGTGCGAACGTCGTATCGACACAATCGTTAAGTGGGTAGAGGCGGAAGCGAGATCACGAAGTATCCCTGTCAATAGAGTGCTGACGCTGACCATTACAACGGCTGTTAAAGTCGCAATAAAAAGAGCGAGGAAGAAGGAAGCATCCTTTAATCAAGACTTTGCCATCGAGATTGAACGCATCAATCAGGAGGCAAGCGATTATGAAAAGTATGGTTCAACTCTAACAACAGCAGAGAACAATCGACTGGCAGAAGAGTGGCCTTTTGTTTGGACATACTGGTCGGGAGGCGCGGAGGGCGATGAACTGAAATACTCGATTCGCTCTGTTCTTGCTAATCAGCCAAACGCACAGGTTGCTATCGTTGGCGACCGTCCATCGTGGTACGCAGGAAGAATGCTAGAAAAGCCAAGGTTGTCAAGGCGTCCGCACCATGCGTTCAAGGACTGCTACAGCAAGTTGCAATACGCTTCTTACTACTTTGAAAACTTCATCTGGATGATGGATGACGTTTACTGGATAAATCCATTCCACATGGCAGTTGCAATTGAGCCGAAGTATGTGCGACATGTTTGGCCTGATCGTTTTAATAGGTGGAAGCCTTCAAACAAGTGGGGAAGAACACGCCAGCTTGCCTACGAATGGCTGCTCGATAACAACAGGCCGACTTATGATTTTGCTTCGCACCTTCCGCAGCCTGTCTACTCAGACAGTTTCCAGCAGATGGAACACGATCATGGACTGTTGAAAAACTACAGGAACTGGGAGTGCATCTACTACAACACTTACTTGTCAGCCAAAGGTTCTGACTGGGGAAGGAAGACATGCAGGATTGCGAGCAAAGATAAGGCCATAAACAAAAGTCGGCCAATCCTGAATCACATAAGCTCGAAATACGACGGCGAGGTTAGCGCATTCTTAAGAGACATGTACCCGTCCAAGAGTAAGGTGGAGCGATGAGAAAGGTTTTTATAACCCATTGCATTCGCAACCGAAAAAAGCTCAACAATCGCTGCTCAAAGCTTGCTTGGATACTTAGAGGCTTGGGCCATGAGGTTAGGATCAGCAGAGACATTCGGAACGCTGCTGAGTACGAAGATGTGTTTATCTTTAATGGTTCGCTCAAGCCGCAAAAGTCAGCGGCTAAAAAGCTTAGAGATCAAGGAAAGAACGTCTTCTTTTTGGAAGTTGGTTACTTCCCCCAGGCTGGTCATCTCATGCTTGGGCGGCATGGAACATTCGGTGGAAACCTCTTCAAGGACGAGGTAATACCCGCAAACACGCATGATGACGAAATGTTCTTGCAAGAGTTCTTCGATGTGTATTCAGGGGGAAATTACAGGGCGAAAGATGATGGATACGTCTTGTGTATGTTTCAGCGTCACAGAGATGCAACGATAAGGCAACACTGCCATCCGTCACTGCGAACAATGAACTCTCTTGTTAAACAGGTAGAGGCCCGTTATCCAGGCAGGCGTATTCGTTGCCGAAGGCATCCAAAGGAGATGCGAAGAAAGATTTACTCCCCATCGCGATTTACGGAAATAGTACCAAGAGAAGAGACTTTGCTTGAGTCAATTGCGGGTGCATCAGTAGTTGTTGGCATCAACTCAACTTCACTTTTCGAGGCTGCTCTTGCAGGCAAGCCGGTCGTTGCTCTTGGTGATTGTCCTCTTCGTGATTACCCAGATCGACATAGGGATATTGTCATGGAAGTTCTTAGGCGTCAGATACCAAACAATGGATGTGAGGATATTGTCCAGCGGATTGAAAGGAGTATCGGATGGAAGGCTCAGTGAACATAACAGTTGTCATTCTTTGGAAAGAAGAAAAGTCTCGGCTGGCCGGTAAAGCGTGGGTGGAGAATTACTATGCTTCCCGCTTTGGGAGATCTAACGTCATTGTCGAAACTACTGATGAAGCGCCATTCAATCGGGGCAAGGTAATTAACAGTGGCGTGAAGAAAGCAAAAGATGGGGTCGTAATCATCTCTGATGCCGATTGTTTCTTAACAGACAAGGGAATGAATCACGCAATCGAATTGGCAAAAGATAACAGGGATTGCCTCGTTGTTCCTCACAACTCGTTTTGTGATATGACAATTCGTCAAAAACGCATACTGCTAAAAAAACCCCCTGGGGGCGAAGTTCTGCAAAGGTGGTTTCCCGGCTCCACAAAAAGGAAGAAACGGCCATCCGGCATTTGGATAGCGGACAAAAGCTTTTTTCAAAACAATAAAGTCCCTGAGTTCTCAGGATGGGGGTACGAAGACAGTGCATATCTCGAAATTTGCAAGCCAAAGGTAAGAAGAACCCACGGGAAATTGTTTCACATAAGGCACAGGAAGCAGTCGAGAAGGTTTGTCCATGCAAACAAGAAGAAAAAAGATGCAATTACCAAAGCCATAAAGGCAAAAGAAAATATTCAGCAGTCAACGGGGAACAACTACTTCATAAAGGATGGATACCGGCACAGATTGTCTCCTGCCATGTACTCAAATCCGGCAGAGGATTCTTGGCAAGAGATGGTTTACAGTTTTAGTAGAGAATTGGCTGACAGCAACGATTACAAGAAGGTGCTTGATATTGGGTGCGGGTCAGGACACAAATTAACTAAGTGGTTTGATGGGTGCGAAACATGTGGCATAGAGATCGAAGAAAAAATCCGTCGTTTGGATGATCGTTATCCTGATGGAAATTGGGTTTCGTTTGACCCGATGCAGACGCCTAAAGAGTGCGACTTGATTGTCTGTGCTGATGTGATCGAGCATTTGCCAGATCCAGATATTCTGCTTGACTACATAGAGCGAATTTCTTTCAAACAGTGCGTTATATCTACGCCAGAAAGAGATGCCTGCCGTGGATACTCACATCTTGGCCCCCCGCAAAACAAGTGTCATGCCAGAGAATGGAACCAGAGCGAGTTCTATCACTACATGAAGTCGAGGTTTCGCATTGATGGAGTGAGTAGGGTTCCTCAAAACAGCAAGGACAGACACATGAGATGCCAGTTGTTGATAATAGGAAAGAAGTCATGAAGGTTTTTGTTATTAGCCAGCCGAAGGCGGGGACTTTTCTTTCTTTAGAGATTTTGCACCAGTTCGGGATACTGAAAAGCAATTTGTTTTTGTTTGAAAAGTATTACGACAAGTTTTCAGGGTCGGTTAAATCGAGTTCACGCAGATCCCCGTTTAAGAAAAGTCTAGGGCTAATTCAGGATGGATTTTCCACTGCGGGACACATTGGTTGGAGTAAGGATAGGGAGCAGATCCTTGAAGATAGAGGGTGCAAGGTTGTTCTATTGACAAGGCCATTTCTATGCTCGCTTAAATCCTGGGAGCGTCAAAAGAGGAAAGCGGATCAGCCAAGCCAGTGGGGAAGCTATAAAACTCTAAAGCATAGGCACGCAAAGGTTGCAGACTGGATTAACGTGCGGAATCTTTATCACTTGACGTTTGATGAGCTTGTAGGAGGGGACTTTCAGAAGATCGACGAACTGCAAATGTTTTTGTTTGGGGAGATCGTCATGGACAGCAGCGAAGCAGTTAGGCTTGCAAGGCTAACTGCAACTCCGACTAAATCCAAGGAAAGGCTGTTCAATGAAAGCCGGGAAAGCCTGGGGTCTGACACAGTGTCTTGAAAGCAATAGCGTGCTTGAGTTCCACCGGATTGAGGTGAGCCAAGGAGGTTATTGTTCCAAGCACAGGCATGTCCATAAGTGGAACGGATTCTTCGTCGAGTCAGGATCACTCCTGATTCGTGTCTGGCAGCAGGACTATCAACTTGTTGATGAAACCATTCTGGGCAACGGGGAGTACACGAAGGTCGCTCCTGGGCTGACACATCAATTTGAGGCTTTGTCTGATGTCGTAGCATTCGAGGTTTATTGGACGCAAATGCCAGAGGTTGACATCGTCAGGGAATCGGTTGGAGGCACTAGGCCAAGGTCGTGATCGACTGGCTGTTAGGCGGATTTAGCGGGAGATCATATAATTGATCGCCGCAATGGAATCTGATTTCAAGGATAGAGATATGGCTAACGATTACACAAGAAAATCCCGCTATCCGGCAAGCCCTTTCTACACGCCACCGGGGTATCAGTCTCCTTCGGCTGCTCGCCGGACCTACTATCCGGCAAGCCCTAACTATACGCCACCGGGATCGCCGGGGTATGTGCCTCCTACGACTGTCCCAAGCGTTCAACCGCCAGCACCGATGCAGTTAAGTGCGCCGAGCAGCAGCCGACCAGCACCGATGCAGTTAAGTGCGCCTGCTAACAGCAGGCCGCAACTATCAGCGCTGCCGCAGCCTACGGTTCCTCCTGCTTCACAACAGCCTACGGCTCCTCCTGCTTTACGGTTTGGCTCTGTTAGACCATTGCCTGTTGCAACGCTGCCGGAAGGACTGCCAGATCCCGAGGACTTCCGTTCTAGCCCTTTAGCTCCATTCAAAACCACACCATTGGCAACTCCGAGGGTTTTTGGGCAAGGATTTATTCGAAGCAGCCTTCCTGCCCCAGCGGACGAGATGAAGATGCGTAAGGCTGCTTTAAGGAAGATGTCTAAGGCTGCTTTCAGCGATGAAGACGAGAAGACTGTTCCCGATCCAGAGAACCTGCCTAGTCAAAGGGATCCTTTGAAGCGAGATCCGATGGTCGCTGGGCAGAACATATTTGAAGACCCAGCTAAGGAAGCGCAGTTCAGGGGCATAATGTCCCAGAATAACAAGATAAATAGAGAGAGTGCTGAGTTAGGCAGTACTGCTGACACTCTTCGAGCGCGGCGTGAAGGACGGCCTGCTCGGGCGACCAATATCGCTCCTGAAGATCCACGCATGGCGGTTGGCCCACCCACAAGGGCTGATGCAACGCTAGAGCAAATGGCAGTTGATCGTCGTCAAGGGGATGCAGCAGGCGCTCGCGCCCGTGCTAGATTTCAAGCGGTCCAAGATGGATACGCAAACATGGCAGGAGGCAACTCAAGCCTCTATGACTCTAGTGCTGTTGGCAATCAGAGTCGAATCATGGCCCCGCCAAGCGCAGCAGATAGCTTTAACTCCAGACTGATGAACATGTCGCCAGAGGAACGAAAGCAAGAAGCCTTTACCTCAACACAGTCAGGGCTAAAGGGGCGCGGCTCCTATGGTGGGCGAGGAAATTACTCAGCCGAAGGTTCGTTGGCAGGTCGTGAGAACGCTCTGGATGCTGCTGGTGGGCTTGCGCCAACTACGCAAATGATTGCTGATCAAAGGAACGCCAACGCTGACGCTAGAAGGAGGGCGGGGAACAAGATGGCCGGTCGCTCCGGTGAGGACATGGGGAGTCGTTACGGATCGGGTGTACGCAGGGACGAGTCTGGTAGCGCGAAAGTTCAAACTGATGGAGATTACGGAGATTACGTTACAAACAGAGAGGGAGAGAGAATCTACCAGCGCGGAATGGGAATTGGTGCTACGGTCATGACTCCAGGGGCGACTAATGCCGATGGAGAGCCGCTTGCTCCTAGAACTATGAGCAACTACGCAAGGATTCGGGCAAACATGACTGATGAGCGGCGTAAGCTGAACGATGAATTTCAAGATCGAAGGCGGGCGCGGCGGGAACGAGCGCAAGACATTATGACCATGCGAGCGCAAATGGCGAACACAACCACGGGTCGTCAGGCATTCGGCATGGGCGGCAATGGTTTTAGTCCGCAGATGCAGTATGCAACGACGTACCAATACAACCGGCCATCCCCTGGGCAAGCTGCTGCGATGCTGGATGAAAGTCGCCGTCGTCAGCAAGTTGCGGACAGGGCAGACGAACAGCAGGCATTCAACAATCAACTAGCAGTTGTTACTGCCATGCCAGAGGGGCCGCAGCGAACTCAGGCATTGAACCAGTTGCAAGCCATGATGCAACCGAGCAGTGGAGAGGTTGCAGATTCTCAGCAGGATCTCACCACTCCACCGACAGCAGAAAGCGTGTCAAACCAATCAGAATTTTTGGCTGGCACTCAAACTCAAGAGGGAGCGCAGTCAGCATACGAAAGAATTTCACCAATGCTGGGCTATATGGAAGATGAGGAGTTAGGTGTGTTCCTTCGAGAAACTGGTGTATCGCCAGCAAGAATGATCGCCTTATTAGACCAGCAAATTATCCCTGATTACGATCCAGATGCCGTGATGAATAGGATCGAAGAAAAGCGACGAAATTATAACGGCTCCCAGGGTGTTAGCAGTCAGCGTGCTGATGATTCCGCTTATCAGCTTGCAGTGAAGCAGAAAGAGCTTAGACAGCACAGATCGCGATTAGAAACATATCAAAACCGAGGCAGGTAAATGGCGACTGACCCGTTTTCTTTTTACAGAACAGGCGTTCGCTCAGTTGGACTTGGTCTTCGCGAGGAAGATGAGAACCGAAGGAAGACCATCGGCCAGCAAAAGCCAGACGCATTGCCTGCGCCGCCCAAGGCTCCGAGACAGAGTCTTGAGTCGCAAGCAAACGAAAAGAGCATCCTTCGCAAGACGGGTGATGCTGCGCTTGATACTGTTGGCGGAATTGGAAACCTTCTTGATGTTCCTGGGTCCGTTGCGCGTGATGTATTGACCTGGCTCCCAGGTGGTCCTGCTCCTGAAAATCCGTTTGACCAGCTTGCTCCGTGGAATTGGACAAAGTCGAGGGGGCGCATAACGGGCGAAGAGTTTCTCGATGCCTACGGCGTAAAGCCTGAAAACAAACTGCTTGGCTTTGGTGCTGGACTCGCTTTTGAAATTGCGACAGATCCACTGAGCTATCTTTCCGGTGGGATGACTGCTGCGGTCAAAGGCGGTAGCAAGGGAGCAGTTGCTTCAAGAGCATTAAAGAAAGCTGGACTGCTAGACAATGTTGACTTGTATTCAAAAGCGGGATCGCTAGGCAAGCGAGAGACTCTCCTCAAGTCAAGTGCTAAGGATGTCTTGGAAAGCGACTTGATCGCTAAGTCAGGTCCAGACACGGTTCAGCGTGCGAGCAATGAGTTTGAACGTGCAATCCGCTCAGACAAGTCATTCAAGAAAATGTCTGAGGGCATGTCACCGGAACAAGTCAGCAAGCTTGTTTCCGAAATAAAAGCAGAGAAGCTTTCTGACGGCTCGCTTAGGATTGGGGCGTTTGGTCAGGGAGTGAACTTTGGAAGTGACAAGATCGCCCGTGGCTTTGATAAGACGTTTTCTGCGATTAGGTACAGCAAGCCTATTGTTGGTGCTGCTGCGAGGATGACCAAGGTCAATGATAAGCTTAGAACCGCTGAGTCTCAAAAAGCTATGCGAAAGTACCTTGCCGAGCAGCAAGGAGCTTTCGTTAATGCAAGAGAGAGGATGTATGAAAACCTTCGCTTTCTTGATCCTATCTTAAATGACTTTGGGGATCTCTCTGGCGATGCCCTGAACAGCAAAAGGAACGAAGTTGGGTTTCAGATAACAAGGTTCATGGAGGACATTGGACGGCAGCGAAGAATTGACGTTGGCGAAGATGGCATTGAAAGGACTGCAACAAAGTTTGATGCAAGCAGGAATGAATTGTTTGACGAGTCGTTGGAAGACTACAAAGAAAACTTCCTTTCCGATCTTCGTGACAAGGTTTCAAGCACTGCGGAGTCTGACAAGTATGTAGATCAAGATGTTTACAATCGCGTTGAATCAGTCATAGAGAACGGTGTTGCCGATGACATCAAGGATTCTCTGGATGAGTTAATTGTTCAGGCGAAGACATTCCAAGACATTGAGCAGCTTGAAGATGTGTACTCTACCTATTTGCCAAGAACCAGGCAGACCTCAAGAGGGATACTCAGCGGTAGCAGCGAAACAAGGAAAGCATTCGATCCAGAGAACCCGTTTAGGTTGAAGCGTAAAAGCGAACTTCGCAATCTTCCTGGCGGAACAGCGGCATTGCAGCGGATGTCTGTTGATCCAAGGTTTGCTGGTGTTTACAGCAAGAAGGTAAAGAATGCTGTCAAGGAAGATCTCAACAAGCGTCAGGCGTTGTTAGATGACTTCAAGAGAGAGTACGCCAGCGACCTGTCTGTTGAGGGAGTTTATTCAGACAAGGTAGAGGAGTTGTTCGACTCTATCACAAAGCGAGACATATTGGATGTCCAGCGTGGCGTTCCAATGTTCGGCATCAATCCGGCTGAGTCATCCATGCGAGCATTAGAGCAGGCTTACAAGGCCAAGGCTCAAGCCCAAATGTATCGTGATGTGATTCGCGACGAGATGTACGTTCAGTCAGTTCCTGGCGGACGTTTTGCATCAGATGCAAGAACCACCTTCGGCGCGACCGACACAACCAACGCTGGCGTTTCGATGTCTCAAAGCCTTGCCAGGAAGCTCTCTGAGGGTCTTGGGGTTGCCGAAGAAGAAGTAAGCAAGAGAGTGGTCATTGGCGATGCAGATGGCCCTGGTGGTCGTGACAGGCCGTCTGGCGGTGGCGGCGGCGGTGGCGGATCAGCAACTGGCGGTGGCGGCGGCGGTGGCGGTGGCGGATCAGCAACTGGCGATGGCGGAAGTCCATTTGGACTGAAAGCGGATGGCGATGATTTGCTGGACGATGGCTTTGAACTCTACACAGTCCCTGATGAAGAATATCCAGATTTCTTTAGGACTCAAGATGGATCTCCCGCTGCTAAGGTGGTCGTTGATGGGGAGGAATATGATGTCGTCATGTATGACCCCAAAAACAGGAAAGCCACGATAAAGGTTGCGGATAACGA
>Ga0208427_1000368_pt1 | contig 19604 bp, 25 predicted proteins | sample DEB08_DNA_FD_184532 | JGI IMG/M metagenome (GOLD analysis project Ga0208427, IMG submission 184532) | Aqueous microbial communities from the Delaware River and Bay under freshwater to marine salinity gradient to study organic matter... | ecosystem: Environmental > Aquatic > Marine > Coastal ...
AGTCGGTGGATATGACAGTATCAGTACAGGGAACCGGTGGTGAGACGGTAGTCTTTCAAACACGAAAAATAACAGGGGATGATCTCGAAACCAACGCAGCCTTGTTGGATTTGGATGACATTCCCATGCCATCCGGTGTGCAAGATTCTAATAGTGCCACCTATGCTAATTTCAGTGCTTTTTTCAATGATCTTCCTACCAATGCCAGTTTAAAAGGCCCAGAAGGTCCACAAGGCCCAGCCATCGACACAGTAAGCTTGTCTCAGTCTGTTGACCTGTCAACAGTCACGATGAGCTTTACTTATCAAAAAAACGGGCAGACCTACAACATCAGCACTACCCCCACTTTTACGATTCCTGCTGGCCCAACAGGACAAAAGGGAGATCAGGGAGACCCCGGTACAAATGGGGCAAATGGCGTAGACGGAAGTGATGGAGTAAGCATCACTGGCGTTAACCAACCCAACCCAACGACTATCAATTTCAATCTTTCAGATGGAACAACCACCTCGAATGTTACTCTGCCGGGAGGTGGAGGTGGATCAGGTACTGTTACTTCTGTTGCTGTAACGGGTACAAACGGAATTACCGTATCGGGATCTCCAGTTACTGTAAACGGAACTATTGCACTTAGCGTCAATGCTTCTGATCTTAAAACACATTTAGCAATTGATTGGGCAGATGTTGCGAATAAACCAAGTATTCCTGTTTCGGGAACCGATTTCGATCCGGTTGGAACAGACAACAGTACAAACGTCACACTCAACACCGCAAGTTATGATTATCTTTCTTTAGCTGGTCAAACGATAACATTAGGACAAGTTGATTGGTCAACAGACATTGCAAATAAACCAACCATACCTGTTTCCGGTACAGATTTCGATCCAGTCGGCACAGATAACAGCACTAATGTTAGTTTAGTAACCACAAGCTATGATTACTTATCTCTCACGGGACAAGCAATAACATTAGGTGCAATTGATTGGTCAACAGACATTATAAACAAACCAAGTATTCCTGTCAGTGGAACAGACTTCGATCCAGTTGGCACAGACAACAGCACGAATGTTTCGTTAAACACTACAAACTACGATTATCTTTCTTTAGCTGGTCAAGCGATAACACTAGGGGCCATTGATTGGACAACAGACATTTCAAACAAACCAACGATTCCTGTTTCTGGGACAGACTTTGATCCAGTTGGCACAGACAATAGCACAGATGTCACTCTCAACAATTCGACCTATGATTACCTGACGATCTCTGGACAGGCCATCACCGTTGGACAGGTTGATTGGACAACAGACATTGCAAATAAACCGTCAATCCCTGTTTCTGGGACAGACTTTGATCCAGTAGGAACTGATAATAGCACGAATGTAAGCCTTGCCACCGTTAGCAACAATTATCTCAGTCTTAGTGGGCAGGAAATCACTGCAGGAATAATCCCGTATCAACTTGGTGGAACAGGACTTACCGCATTAGGTTCAGCCGGACAAGTCTTGAAAGTGAATTCAGCAGGAACCGCACTGGAATACGCAACGGATAACACTGGCGCAGCATCAGGCGCAGATCCTGTCGTAATGGCAATAGCTTTAGGTTAAAAAATGGCAAACGCATTCTTACGAAAAACAGTAACCGCAGGAACGTCCAGAACCGATGTCTTAGCGTCAGATGTTGCTTCAGCAACAGAAGTCGTTTGCATCGGATTGATAGCCTCAAACAAATCTTCTGCGCCACGCACACTAACTGTTGAAATTAAGTACGATACCGGAAGTCCTACTTATACAAGCTATATCACAAATATTCCAATTCCAGTGGGATCTTCTGTCAATCTCTTAGACGGTGGGAAACTGGTACTTGTGCCGAATGAAAACCTGACGGTCACAGCAGATTCGGCATCAGCCGTAGATGTACATCTCAGCTATCTGGAGATTACATGAGTTACATCGGCAGCAAACGATCCAGCAGTTTAGTCAGTTTTGATGAAGGTACGATTGGCAGTAAGGTGGTGTTTCCTGCTGGGCATCCGTATTCAATCAAAGTATATGAAGAAACAGCAAATTCTGGGAATACTACATCTACAGGAATAGGGTTCGGTACTGTAAGGAGTGTTAGTTTAGATGCTGGTGAAAATGTCTTAATAATAATTAGTGGTGGTCATATTTATTATAATGGCGGATCGCAATGCTATGCTGGCATCCAGTATGACACTTCCACTTTAACTACTAACACACAGGGTACTATATCTTATAATATAGTGGATTCTGAAAGTAGCACATCAATAAACTACAATGTATTAGCACACTATGAATTCATTTATACTGCTGGATCTGGTTTTACTTTATACTATCGTCCTGCCGTTGGAAATAATAATGGAAGAACCTCAAATTGGAGCGCTACAACGGATTCTATTAAAATTACGGAAATTAGGTTTTTATGAAAATTACTTACTGGGATGCAGTTTTAGATTTGCTTAACCACACAGAAATTTCTGGGCCTATTGATGGGCCTATAACTGAGTATACATTCCATAAAAATCAATCTGCTCCAACAGAAGAACAAATCCAAGCAAAAATAGCAGAACTTAAAGAAGCCGAACCACTACGCTTACTCCGAGAACAACGCAACCAACTACTCGCTCAATCCGATTGGATGGCAGTAGCAGACAGAGTAATGACCCAAGCACAAATCGACTACCGACAAGCCCTACGGGATCTACCAGCAACCGCAGACCCACAACTAGATGAGAATGGCAATCTCACCAACGTAACGTGGCCTAGTTTATGAGTAATGCACGGAATATAGCGGACTTACCAAACGGAGATGATGCGCCTATTTATGCTTGTAGGGCATGGGTAAATTTTAATGGTACTACAAATACAGCAGGTTTTTGTACAATACGGGATAGTGGAAATGTATCAAGCATTACCGATAACGGGGGATCAGATGGTGGTGACTATACTGTGAACTTTGCGACTGCAATGCCTGATTCTAACTATGCGACAGTTGGTGCTGGCTCAAATAATAGTGGGAATTCGTATACCGGTATTCAAATAGTGTCTCAATCCACGACTGGAGTAAATGTGCAAACGTGGTACGCAGCATTAACTCAACATGATGCTCTTTTTGTTCCGATTGCAGTCTTCCGCTAACCCAAAAGGATTCAAATGAAACTAGCAATTTTTCCCAATGACGAAACCATCTCTGTTCTAGTACCTGCTCCGAACTGTGGGCTTACGCTAGAAGAGATCTGTGCTAAAGACGTTCCTACGGGGGTCAAGTACAAAATCATCGACAGTTCAGAACTCCCAGCAGACCGTGAATTTCGGAATGCGTGGGACTATGATTTCACCAATTCATACGATGGAGTAGGTGCGTGATTACGATCAATATTGACAAGGCGAAAGAGATCAAAAAAGAATCTCTACGACAGCAAAGAAAGCCCTTGTTAGAAGCGCAGGACGTGGCGTACATGCGAGCGCAGGAAGCTGGTGAAGATACGACTGCCATTGTTGCGGAAAAGGTTCGCCTACGGAACATCACGATGCTCTGTGATACCGCAGAAACCGTGGAAGATTTAAAAGCTATTGACATCAACGCATCATGACTACCGCAGCAGAATTAGCATCCTACGCCAGCAACTTTCCGAGTTTCCGTAATCGGATTATCAATGGCAATCTAAGCAACCCAATTAACCAACGTGGGATATCTCCGATTACTGGAGCAACAGGGTATACTTACGACAGGTGGTACTACGATGGGTCAACTTATTTGTATCAAGGCATTGAAGACAAAAACGTCAACAATGGAACTTATGTAATTAGTTGGGAAGGTTCTGGGATCAATGCTGCGTGGAAGGTTTCCACAGACACTACTGCTGGTAATGGCCCAGATGCTACTACTGGATTCACAAGCGTTTCAAATGGTGGAACATTTACGGTCAATGAAGGCACAGAATACAGCAAGCATTTGTGGATAAGATTCGATGGAACACTAGCCAATCTAAATAAAGTACAAGTGGAAGAAGGCACAGTCGCAACGCCATTCGAGCATCGGCCCATTGGGACAGAGTTGGCGTTATGTCAGAGGTACTATGAGATTAGTGGTGATGAGAGTAGATATTCTATGAATGCCTCTAGTACCCTCATTTATTATTTTACTGAAGGTTTTAATGTGGCTAAAAGGACAGATCCAACAATTACTGTTAATCAAAATTACAATGATAATTTAACTATTGCAGCACATGCAGCAACTACAAGTACTCAACATCCGGGATTTTCCGCTACTCCAGCTTCTGCTGATGGACGAGCTTTGGGGGAATATGAATGGACAGCAGATGCGGAGTTATAAGAAAGGAAAAACATGAATATTGAATCTGCACAATATCAAACCGATGAAATAAAAGGTGGAAACACAGGCATCACCGCAGTCATTGACGGTATCAACATGTCAGTACCACTAGACCCTGCAAATCGCCACTATGCAGAAATTATGAGACAAGTGGAAGCAGGTACACTGGTAATTCAACCAGCAGATGAACCAGAAGGACAAACAGCATGAGCTACATCGGCAACCAGCCCGTTCTCAACACCAGCGAATTCCGAGAGGAGTTTGCGGTTACCAGTACACAGACGGTTTTTAATACCTCTGGATTTGTTACCAACACAAACTCTGAGTTTCTGGAGGTCTATCGAAATGGTGTTTTACTAAGCAAGGATGACTACACACTGGATTCTGATGCAGCAACCATCACGCTAAATAATGCGGCAATTAGCGGAGACATCGTAGTCGTTACCGGACGCAGAGACATTACGAAGAGACAGACAGAACTGGGTGAGTACGTTGAAGAGTTCACAATCTCCGGTACACCAACAACCGTCACGTTTTCTTATCCGTTAAATGCTACAAACACTCATGTCTTTCTGAATGGAGTCAAACTTACGACCACAGGTGGTTCCCCAGACATTACGAGTATCAATGCAGCAACAGGAGTCATTACCTTTGCCAGTGCACTAGCAAATGGAGATGTGGTAACGGTAGTCAGTCGAAGTGCAGTTTTGGTGTCACATGATCGGGTATCACACTACAGCACAGTCTCAGACGATGTAACGGTTCCAGTAGGACAGAATGTAGCATTCTTTGGAGACACGGAATTGGCAGGAACAACGAATGTTTATGGATACCTGACGATAGCACATGGTGCTGCAAATTTTACAGGCACAATTAACGTAACTGGAACGCTAAACGTAGTATGAGCAACGCATCATTTAAAATGAATGGGGTCGAGGTATTCTCTGAGAATGCTCAAGTCGTTACGATGAATAATATAACTGCTGGCTCAAATATCAGTGGCATTGGTCAATTGGTTGGCGTTAGTTATGTTAATAATATGACCGATAATGGGAACTATGTAACGCTAGAAAACAATAAGGATTACATTTTATTTGTATCAGGTTACTCAGCAGGTGCTTATGGCTGGACTGAGTATTATGAATTATCAGTTGATGGTTTAGGGACAGTGACCGCTACTCAACGAAGTAACATGTTGAATGGTATATTACCAAATACAACGACGAATGCTGTAAGAGTCGATTCTATCAATACAAGTCAAGGTTATTTTGCTGGAATGGTTTTTGAGCAAGGTTCAACTTTTGATGCGAGTTAATTCATGAATCACATGATTTTATCAAGCGGCGAGTATGCCGTTGGGAAGTTTGTACCAGATGGTTCTACTCTAGTCCCTGCAAAGCCTAGTGGCCCATACAGTTGGAATGGTAGTCAATGGGTATTTGATGGATACACTCCAGAAGATGCAATGAATCGCTTACGATTTGAAAGAAATGTATTGCTAGCACAAACCGATTGGATGGCAAACTCTGATGTAACGATGTCTGAAGAATGGAGAGTTTATCGACAAGCCCTTAGAGATCTGCCAGCTAACAGCACACCAGAACTTGATGAAAACGGACAATTGACCAACGTAACATGGCCTGAGAAACCTCAATGAGCGGAACACTACAAGTCGGAGGAGTAACCCTCGCAACCCATACGGAATCACCGAGTACACTGACGTTGGATAGTGGTGTTGTGTTTCCTGCTGGTGGAACTGGTAATGCGGTATCAATAGCATTTATACAAGAGCGACATGCCGATGGCACAAGTAAGGGGTCTACATCTGGAGAAAATAAAAGAGAATTAAATACGATTTATTATGATCCTGACAGTTTAATCTCTTCTGTCTCATCTAGTGAATTTACAATTGCAAATGCAGGAACATATATTTTTGAATATTGGTGTTTTGCCTATCAAGCAAGTGTGCATAATGCCTTTTTGAGAGACATTACAGCAAATGCATCTAGTGGGTATCTAGCGGCAGGTATTCAATCTTATGCGTATGCGCCAAGTGCGGTTGGAAATACTTCGTATGGCTCTGCCGCAGCAACCATATCAACTAGTAACACTTACGCTTTATATAGTTGGATTGCAAATGCTTTTGCAACTTATGGGTTGGGTGTTGGGGTTTCGACTAATTCGATGTATGACGTGTATTCTCAAGTTAAAGTTATCAGAGTGAAATAATATGCAGTATGCAGAGATAAAAGATTCCGTTGTAGTATCAATAATGCTTAGTCATACAAATGGACGTGTTCCTGTTCCTGATAATGTGGTATGCGGCATGATCCAACAAGCCGATGGTACATTTACAAATCCAGTTCCAACACAATCACAATTAATGGATAGAGTTCGTTTTGAACGCAACCAACTCCTAGCTGCAACAGATTGGCGATTCCGCAGTGACCTAACCACATCCCAAGCATGGATTGACTACTGCCAAGCACTTCGGGATCTACCAGCAAACTCAACTCCTGCACTGGATGAAAACGGACAACTAACAGGCGTTAACTGGCCTACACCACCGGAAAACTAATGAGCGGAACACTGAAAGTAGGTGGCAAAACTCTAGCCACGCATGATACAGCAGCAAATGAAATCAGCTTTCACTCCGATGTGATGGCAACCACTGCTCAAGTCCAAGGCGTTTACACCACTGCGACAACCGCAAAGGCAACCAACGCCAATCAGTTAACATCGGTCACCGCAGTATCTGGCTACAGTTTAGCAGACGTTAGCGTTGGTGATTATGTTACCGGAGAAGGTATTCGGGTAGGCACAACGGTATCTGCAATCAGTGGGACTACGATCACACTTTACAACCCAGATGGGGATGCCCTAAGTAGTTCGATGACCGATCTTAGTGGTGATCCAGTATCATTCTACAATGCAACGAAAGCATTAAGTGCAGGGACAGTAGCAGGAGGGTTGTGCCGTGCGTGGGTAACTTTTACTGATTCTACGAATGTAATTCGTGCCAGTTTTAACATTAGCTCAATGATTGATAATGGTAATAATGTTGTTGGCACTTTTACAACTGCCCTACCTGATGCTAATTATTCACTAGTTATGAGTCACTCTGGGGGTGGTCAAGGCGATAGTGGATTTATTGGTTCTTTAAGCTCAACGTCTTTTGACGTTAGACCATATACCTATGCGGCTTATCTTGACCCAGCAGATCTGTGTGTCGCAGTTTTCCGCTAACTCCAACGTTCACCGAGTATAATTATGCCAATAGAAGCCTCTTTTGTCGAAATGCTCTCCTCGTTAGGAGGCACAATGGCAGCACTGCTATGTTCCTTCTGGTACATAAAATATTTGACCGATACCCACAGAATTCGAGAGGAGTTATGGATCTCCAAAGATACCGAAGCAGACAAGGCGCTTCGAGAATTGCAAGCTACGAGCAACGCACAGTTACTTAGCGTTCTACAGTCTGTTAATGAAACGCTAAAGAACATGACGGTAGCAATCTCTGAACTCAAGTCAACGATGGAAAACAGCAGGAAATAAGATGGCAGCAAGAGTCAATAAGAAGGCAATGAAGTGCAACAGTCCCCGTGCGACTTCCGGTCATCCAAAGAAATCGCATATCGTCAAGGCTTGCGCTAACGGTAAGGAAAAAGTCATTCGCTTTGGAGAAAAAGGTGCTTCGACTGCAGGAAAGCCGAAAGCTGGTGAATCTGATCGTATGAAAGCAAAACGAAAGTCTTTTAAAGCTAGACACGCTAACAACATTGCCAAGGGCAAAATGTCTGCGGCTTACTGGGCGGATAAGGTCAAATGGTGAACAATATGAAATACTTAATTACTTTTCTCTTTGTACTCTCTACTTGTGTGATGCCCCCAATCGCACCAGCACATGAAGAGTCGAATGAATATCAGACGATCTTTCTTCTTCAATGGGTTTATCAATGCTCTGAGCAACTAAAATGGGATTATCTGAATCAAGGACTACCCAACCAGTTAGCACTGCAGATGAGTATTCAAAACTGTAGCTGCATGATCGACAACTACCGTCAGAACTTCTCACAACCGGAAGTTATCAACATGACCCAAGAAGATCGAACAGCCTTCGGTGAAGAGTACGCACGCATCTGTTTAAACGTTATCAAGTCGAGTTAGTATGGACGATCTAATGAAGACCGTGGTCGAGCAAGTCGTAGACTCCGTATCAACGCAAACAGAAAATGTTGTGATCGAAACAGTTACCGATGAACTGGTTAGCACAGTTAGCACTGCTAATTCTGGCGATCTGGCTCTTGATACTCTTGACCTCTTACTGGACACAGGAGCAGCAGAAGGACTTGCAGCACTGTTTGGTGCACCCGTCCTACTCGTACTGGGAATTAAAGCCCTTAAATCTTACCGGAAACGGAGTCGAGCAAATGACAACAGTTGATTCCTCCGAACATTTCAGTCGTAAAGAATTGGAGTGCAAGTATTCGGGCAAGTGCGAAATGAATCCCGAATTTTTAGCACGGATTGAAGAGTTGCGAATTGCTTTCGGCAAACCCTTGCGAGTCACCTCCGGTTTTCGTAGTCCCGACCACCCCGTGGAACGAGTCAAAACCGAACGAGGAAAATCCACAGGATACCATGCGAAAGGAGAAGCACTGGACTTTCAGGTATACGGAGCAGACGCACACAAGCTGATCAAGTTAGCCATAGATTTAGGCTTTAAAGGAATTGGAATCTCTCAGAAGGGAGACTTCAATAGTCGTTTTATTCACGTTGACCATCGCTCAGAACCAGCACTTTGGAGTTACTAAAATGATGTACGGTAAAAAGAAACCAATGACTAGCGGCAAAAAAGGTGGAATGAACAAAGCTTTCAAGCCTTGTGCTACCTGTCCCAATCCCAAGGCTTGCAAAGCCAAAGGCATGTGCATGAAGAAAATGGGGCGCAAATGAAAAAGGGACTTTACGCTAATATTCATGCGAAACGCAAAGCTGGAAAGCCTATGCGAAAAGCTGGACAAAAAGGCGCACCGACCAAGCAGGATTTTATTAACGCTAAAAAGACTGCGAAAAAGAAGTAGATGGCTAAACAACGCTTAGTAGACTTTCGAGGAGGTATCAACGAAAAGGTATCTCCACACATGATCGGAGATTCGCAAGGTCAGGATGCAGAGGATCTTGATTTTGCGACAGTCCGGTTAGAGGGTCGAAAGAACTTCAATTCCGCTAACAAGGCAAACGGGTCATTCTTGTATGATCCGGGTGATGGTACAGCAAACGCCCGATGGGTTAGCATCTACCCATCGGACACGGATAGCTACATCGAATATGCCAGTGATTTTGCAGTTTGGAACAGGGATCTCTATGTGGCAATGGGAGCAAAGGTCAAGTACGACAGCAATGACAATCTTGTTCTTGTTGCTTCGACTGACCACAGTGGGCAGACCATTCGTTATTTAGATGGGGGAACCACTGCTCAGACGTTGACCTTCAACCCACCATCCGCTGCCGAAGTTACCCTGACCGATCCGTCATGGAACACCGCAATCGTCCCTGCAATTGATGAGTTTGTCCCACCACCCCCTGCTGGAGAAACAGGGATCGTTACCACGGGTACATCCGACACAACTAGCTGGACTTATATCAACTATACGGAATGGGATGGTCTTTATACACAGTATGGAACCGAAGAAGCATCTGCAGGAGGACGCACCATTTACCGCAAGTCTGGAAGCAGTGTCAACTACTATGTTGGAGGAACCAATAGTAACCCCGAAACTACTAGTAGCTATCAAGTAGCTGGATTAGGAGATCCTTTTACTGGAGAGACATCTGGATATTTCTATACACGGTCAAACGATTCGATTGTTACTACCAACAATGTTGGAGTGACTACTTCCAATCGAAATGACTTTGGCGTTCAGTCTGATGGTAGCTGGGATCGGAACGGTATATTTGTACCCTCTGGAAATATACATGGGCAGGATTCTAGCGGAAATGACTACTACACTTGGTATCGTTACGGAGGAGGAGTATCTAACCTTTATGGCAGAGACACTAGTGTTGCAAACTCTCCAATCTATCAAGGTACTCCTACTACCAATACTAGCACAATTTATCAACCTTCTAGTGGTGGGAATTATAGTTCATCTGGTACTGCTCAGTATTGGTGGTCTTGGAAAACTTATACCTTCACTTCATATACCGTTTCAATAAGTAATTATCAGACACTTAACTCAACGTATAACTATAATATTCAATATGATCCGAATAATGTCTTTCACGAACGCAGTATTGCTGTGGCCCCAGACTATCCGTATAACTATTTTCAACCGTATCCGCCTGATGTAGTTAATGGTGTTCATCAGACTTATACCGATAGCAACGGCTATACTTTTCTTAGATTTTCTTTTGGTACTACTAATTTAGCCTCTAGCGCATCTAGCAATAATATTTTTTATGCTCCTGCAGGAAGTAACCCCGACACTAGTTTAACATCCGGAGTATTCTATAGGTATAGTACTTTTCCTTCAACTTCCTACTTTACAAGCCCGATGCGTTTTTACGATATTACCGCAGGAGAAGTTGAGATACTATGGGACTATGATCCAAATGGAGGGGCATCACAAAGCGGATTTTCTACAATAATAGCCACTAATATTTCTTACAAAGACGCTCTTACTCAGTACGGTTCTTATTTAAAAACTACAAATAACATCCAATATACTTATGAACCCGTAGGGGGAACTAGGCAGACTTCGGGCGGAACCAATATTGCTGAATATACGGACATTAATACATTTCAAGTAACTGGTGCATATTGGCCTATCCGCAGATCCTATCAGGCAACCACTTATGGCTACACCTCCCTTCCCCAACTGACGCAGACCAAGTATTCCTTTCCTGCGAACATGACCTATACGGCTCATCAGGATACTGTCCCTGCTGGTACAACAATTCCTGCGACCGATGCTTTCTCCTATGATGATGCACGGGCCGAAATCTATCAGCCGAATACTGCATCAGGAACACCAACAGTCATCAATGACGAATCCAGAGGAGATAACTGGTTGACCGATGGCAGAGCCTTCTCAGGGCCAGATGTTGCCAGTGCCTATGGTTATTTTCTAAGGGCTGTTCGCTCATCAAACAATCTACCTACTCTGTCTACCGATGATGTGACAGTCACCCGAACTGGCACGGATGTACTTTCCACCAATGCTCTTCATACTCCGCAACGTCTGGATTTTACTTCGATTACCGTTCCAACCGATGTGACTGCTAGCGATGGACAAGGGGGTACAGTCAACGATCCTCCGATCGCCTACCGTTTATACCGTAAAGACAATAACGGAGTAACCGATCTAGGCTATATTCGTCCGTCAAGTCTAAATGTTTCCGGTGATTCGACCTTCTCAGGAGACTACACTTCAGACATTAGCATCAGCTTTAGCACGACCACAAAGAAAGTGACCATCAGCAACCTGCTGACTTCCAAGAAATACAGGTTGAAGTGGTGGTGCTACCAGCACACAACGCTAACCGGAGCAGACCTGATCGTTACATCTCCGAGTAGCACAACCAATGACACTTCACTATCAGCACGATCCAACACATCAGGCTATGCCTTTACTGGAGTAGACACCCTAGTCCTGCAACTGGCAAAGATTACAAATGGTGATACTCGCATGTATGCGATTGACATCTGGCTGGAAGAATCCTTTCTGGAAGGCCCAGATGCCAACACCTTGTTGGACAATACCTATGCCACGGTAAAGTGCTACGATCTGCTCTATGATACGGCTTACGACCAGATTGATGCAGATCATGATGGTACGCCTGACGATGCTGCCCAGACAATTGAAGATACGTCCGACTTCCTCGACCTGTTTTCGGCAGACTTACTAAATGACGGTCTTGGCTCTACGTCATCCATTAGCGCACCGGATTACTGCAAATTCTTTAAAGAGTCCAACAACTTTTTCTTTGCAGTGGGAACCTCGTTTTCAGACAGTACCCTTTACGGTGGTTCTGCCAACACGAACAAGGCAGGTAGCTACCTTTTTGTCAGTGAATACAATGACCCAACCACTTGGTACGCTACCGGATATGTGCAGTTCAATTCAGAAATAACAGGGTTACACACCTATCCCGGTGAGTTGATTGTCTGGACAGAAAACGGCACTTTCCGAGTTGCAGGATCACGCTATGACCAAATGCGAAAAACCAAGCTAGCAACTACGGAAGGTATGCCTGAAGGCAATCATCGAACCGCAGTACTCGTCAATAACTATTTGGTTTGGGTTTCGTCAACAGGCATCTGTTTCTACGATGGTCGGCAGGTAACCAACCTGACCCGTGGAAGGTTCAACGATTTCGGTTTTCTGGACAGTCAAAAGCTAAATGTAGACTACGATTATCAGGGAACCGATGTAGCTTTGCCCGGAACCGGACTTCATGCTGGTCAAAAAGATGGAATCTACTATGTGGTGGGATCAGATGAAAAAGGTTTTGCGGTTGACTTCAACCTGCAGGGATTTCCGATTACCAGAGTAGATCTCAAGGAAAGTGCGACCACCAGCCTGACCACTGTTCCCAAGCTAGTTTATGATGCACGGGATAATCGCTTACTTTCTGTCAGAGGTTCAATTGCGGATTCTGCAGGAAATCGCACATGGTCGTACAAGACAAGAGACTTTGATGGAGGAGCATTTGGGTCACTCAAGTTAATCAAGAGTGTTGTGCTAAACGGCACGGGATCAGGCAAAGTGCAAATCTATTTAGACGGTGTACCTGTATTTACGGACAACAGTGGTGAAGGTAAGACCGTTAGCGTAGATTTTTCCGACTCTAACCCTGACACAACCCAACCTGCAAAACTATATGTACCTGCCGCTATTGCAGGAAGTACCTACGGTTTACCCATCGCAGATGTCTGGTCAGTCGAAATCAATGATTGGGATGGTAAAATCGATTGGATTGACACCGAATACGAAATGGTGAGTGGATAATGCCCATACAACGCAATGCTAATTTCGAGCAGCACATGATTAGCGAAGATCTGATTCTACGGGATGCTCTGCAGGTTGTGCATGACAATACCGATAATTTGCAGAACCAGATTGATATTATTTTAGAGGTGCTAACAAACGAGACAACCTATGCGGATTTTCGCACTGAACTACTAAACAGGTTCGCATGAATCGTTTAGTCTATCAGGCAATCCGAGTCGAGTATTCACGGCAACCTGTGCTAAAAATCAGTGTCGATGGAACGCAGGTAACCAACATGGGCCAATACACTCTTCCTTCTCACAACACCTTTCGGGGCAGAAGAATTACACTTCCTGTTAGCACAACAGGATACGTTCCCCATCTGGAGATCGTAGCAGGGACTGGAAACTCCTACCAATCGCTTCTGCAGAATGACCAGTTTGAAGCAGTACCCATTGAAAACTTCAGTCAGCAGCAACTTTTTCACTATTACGATGTTGGTCTGCGAGGATCAGCTTCGGGTACGCTTACAATTTATGTGGATGGAGTTGTTCAAGAGCAGACCGTGACTTACACTCCAACCGGGTCAACGGATAATATTCGCATCTATTTTGATCCAATCAGCTACGGATACATTCCACACATTCATAACACGGGTATTGACTCCAATGACTTTGAAATTCTTTGGGCCAGACCTGTGGCATTGCCACCTAGATTTTATCGAGGATTACGCACTCACAGTGAGTTTCAGCTTACTTATAAGGGATCAGTTACTCTTGAGTGGTTTCTAGACGGTTTATCTAAAGGTCAGTATTCTTTCGACAGCACAGAAGTAGTTGGGCAGGATGCAGACGGAAATGATTTAAGTGCCTACATCACCAAAACAGAAAAAGCCTACTTCCCATCTGGTACAGTGGGTCACGTTCTCCAGTACAAGCACACCAATCCAGCTAGTGGTGGTAAGATTTACATGATTGAAACAGACCAGACACTAGCGGATCTGGAACAACAAGCAATGCGACCTCAAGAGGAGGGATAATGGCAGTTAAATACGAAAGTACACTAAGTAAATATAAAGCTAGTTCCGATGCTAAGACGGGGGGAGTCCATAATGAAGGTCTTTTCCATATTTGGACACCTGATAAAAATAAAAATGAGTATAATCAGCTAATACGTCAAGGCCGAAAAGAATACGGAAAGGATTTTGAAAGTGTTGAAGAGCTTAGAGCTTTTGCTAAAACTTTTTTAGTTGGTGTAAAAACAAACGGTTCCGCCCCAACAAAAGTTACCAACAGTATAATTGATGAGGCTACCGAAGACACCCTGTATGCTCTTCTTGCAAACGCTAGCCACGATAGATACCGTACTGGCAAAAAGGAAAAATTTGGGGATTATTTCGATGGGCTACATGCTTCGTGGGTAGCATCAGTTCGTAAAGGAATTGAAGAATTTAAATCCTTTAAGAACTTAGTTAATAAGCTAGAAGCTAAAAATCTAAGCGAAAATCAAATCAATCAATTTCTTAGCAGCAATAAAATTAACGGGAAAAATACTGCTCGGTTAGACTTAATTGCAGATGATGTTGATGGATATTCGCCGGAAGACTTTGCAAACCTGTATGGAGTTACTAATGATAAAGATGCAGACGGTAATCCAACCGGTATTGACATTGAGAAGGCGGCTAATGCCCAAGCTTTAGCTAAAGATGAGCTAGAGCTAGCACAACAGGCAATAGACGAGAGTACTTTTGGCGATGCTACTAATTCACAAGGGCTTACTAAAGTTCCAGATACGGATGTTATTAGTGAAGATACTACGGATGCTACTGATGAAGATGCTGAACCACAAGCAGGAGATGAGTTTACTGATGAAGAGGGCAAAACTGTATTTCTAGGCACAGATGGTAAATACTATTATGAAGATGGAACTCCGTATATTTCCCCTGACCAAAATACTGTTCCTGAAGAAATCAAAAGTGACCAAGCTTCTTCTGATGCTGCCGAAGAAGTGGTTGATCAAGCTGTGCAAGATGTAGCCGCCGGAGCAGATACTGCTGCTGACATTCAAACCTCCGTTCTTGGTGGTGACGTATCCACCGGAGTTGCCGAGCAGCTTGGATGGGAGAAAGGCACAAAAGAAGTAGATGGTAAAACGGTAACCACGTTTACCGATCCACGCACGAATACCACTTATGATGTTGACCCCGACACCGGAATGCTCACCGATACCGATGGAAACACGGTATCCACCGTAGGCTCGCTCAATTTTGAAGAAAATGATTTCGCACAGCAGTTTACGGATGCTGCCAATGATTTTCTTTATGGCGCCGCGCTAACGGAGCAAGCCGCTCTTTCTCTGGGATTTACGAAAACCGGAGACACTTACACCGGTCCAGATGGTCAGACTTATACTCTCAATGGGCAGGGTCAACTGGTAGACGAAGGAAACAATGTTGCCCGTTCCGATGGTTTTCTGGATTATCAGACGCAGTTACAAAATGCGAATGCGGAATACACTACGGCAATGGAAGGCCCGGATGGGTTGCTCTCAAAATACGAGCAAACTTTCTCTGATTATCAGACGGATTTTCAACCGCGCATGGATCAACTTGATTCCAATATTAGCGCGCTAAATCAGGTTGCGACGGACGCGGGTGACCGAGGGTATTACAATCAGTTACGAGATGTGTATTTTGCAGACTCGATGGATCAGGTCAACCGGAATACCGAAAGCAGTCGAGACGCAATCAACCAGATGTATGCAAAATCAGGAATGGACACCAATAGTCCGGCTTACTCTTCGGCAATGGTGGATTTGCAGAACAAACGATCAGAAGCCGCACGGACTGCACGTAGGCAAGCTATTCTGGATTCCTATGGTCTGGGTACGCAGATGCTGACCAATCGAACGAATGCGCTAAATAGCGCACAAACAGGTATTCGTTCTGGTATGGATGCTCTGAGTGATCTCTATGATGTCAAGCTCGAAGGACTTGGTGTCGAACGAGATATGATTTCTACGATCTACGAAGGTAAGAAAGAAGGTGCCAAACTAGGCATGGAAGGTCTAGGCGTCACAACCGGACTTGAACGAGACAAGATTAACGCGAACCAAAGTCAATACTTTAAAGACCTTGATGTGCGAACAGGTCTAAACAACAACACGGTGAATACCAATGTCACCGCCGCAAACACCGCAAACACCGCAGACGTGAATGCTACCGATGATTACTGGACCGGCATGGGATGGCTGCAGACGCTAGTAGATAATGACTTCGACTGGCGTGCTGCCGGTGCTGCAATTCAAACTCAATTTCCAGACTTTGATACATCGACTTTGGATGAAAAACTACAAGTAAAATTTGGCTTCAAGTAAAGGTATCTATGGCAGTATCCCCTATGTTTCCGCAACAAAGCGGTGGGCTTCAGATGTTGTACTCTGCTTTGGATTATCAGCAACGGGAACGCTTACGAAAAGAAGCAGAAGAGGAACGTAAACGGCAACTTGAAGAACAACGTCGTCAGCAACGTGAAGCCAACAAGCACAGTGCTTTTGGTGACACGCTAAATCTGATTGGTACAGTCGGTGGTGCCGCTATCGGATCGTTCACTCCCGTTGGCCCTGTGGGTGGTGCAGCCATCGGCAGCACGTTAGCACAGGCTACAATGGCTTTCGCACCAAACGTCGGTGGAACACAACCGAGTGCTGATAATCCGTACTACACTCCCGCAACAGATACTCAGAAAGCACTGACGGCAGTGAATGCCGGTTTGCAGTTCTACAGTGCATACGAAGCAGACAAGATTGCAAAAGAACGCGCATTAGCAGCTGCCGATGCAAAAGCACGAAGTGCAGAAAAACTTCGCACAACCGATTTTCAGACTGCTCAATCGTATGTCACTGCTGGTTTTGATGCGCAGCAAGGGTTTGAAGGATTGCAGGGTACAGAGTATACCGCAATGCCTAGCTTAGCACGGGATCTCAAAGATAGCGGCAAGTATAGCTTTCTAAAAGACGAAGACTTTCTGATGATCGCAGCTGGTGAAGCCGACAACTATTATAAGTTCGGACCAACTCTGGAAACAATGACGATTCGCGGAACCAACATGCTCTACGAAGCGTTAGCACAACCGGATGCTACGGCTCAATCCGTTCTCGCCGATCTGGATGCAGGAGAAGCATCATGGGCCAAGGAATTCAAGCGTCTTCCCTTACCTGCGCAGACTGCCGCTAAATCTGAACTCATGAAACAAAGTCGTGCGACTCTCGCGGCTGCAAACACTGCTTTAAAAGAAAAAGCTGCTGAAACCGCTAACATTTTTAATGAACGTGCAAATGATGCGGTGAAACGATTAAACGAAAGAGTAGATGACCTTGTAACCTCCGACAACTTAGATGGAGTAGTGTTACCAGCTGGAGTTACTTTGGCTGATCTGCAGGGATCGGAATGGGCTTCTGATCCACAGAAAGTACGAGCGTTACTGGGATATACCGGCACCGGTGATGACATGGTGCAATACATGGCGATGAAACAGATTCTTGGTGCAGGGCGTGACACCGAAATTTTAGCAGTCTTTCCAGAGGAAACACGAAACATACTGCAAGGAAAAGCGATTACTCTTGGAATCGCTTCTCCAGAGTCTATGAGTGAAAAACCTGCGCCTGAAGTGGGTGAAGGAGATTTAACTAAGCAGGTTGACGCGCAGAACAACTCGGTTCAAGCAGAAACATCAACTGGTGAACAACCTGCTTCGGACACGTCACAACGACAAGTAGAACAGACGGCAGAACCTGTCGAACTAGCTGATGGAGTAGGTGTCGGTTTGAGTCAACTTTTAAATGTAACAGGTGATGAGAGTGGAGAAGAAACTACCCCTTATGATCAAACTCGTAGTGAATTTAGAGCACGGCAACAGGAAAAGTTTGCGAAAGCAGAAGAAGACCCGGATCAGCCCGGATTAGCGGCAGAATATTTAAGAGAGCAAACAGTAAATCCAAATGCTGCCGTTGTTGCTCCCAAGAGAAAAGGAGGTAGACAAGTCAATCGTTCTCCAGAAGAAGCACGTGCTAATTTTGAAGCTGAAAAAGAAGCAAGAAAGTCTCGCAGTCGTCGGCCCGGATTAGCGGCAGAATATCAACGAGACTTAGCTTTAGGTGAAGCAGCAAATGAAGACCCACCGCCTCCTCCTCCACCAGAGTCAGCAATCAATCAAATGTATGAAGATCAGAGTGTACAGAAAGAGCAGCAAGCCAGCATTGCTGACGCGCAAACTCCGCTATCTCCGTCTGTCACTAACCTGATTTCTGAGTCTATGGATAATGCAAAACTGGCACTGGGTAGAAAACCAGACCCAGCACCAGCTGCTGATTTAACAGATCTTCGTGCTCCCGAAGTACCAAGACCACCTTTAGCACAGGAAGATATAGCTTACGCAGAACCTGATCCGGAACCACGGAATCCGGAAGACGACGAACGAGTAGATCCGGCTTTGCGTGAAAGTCGAGTAGAAGCATTGAATGTGGTCAAGGAACTCAACAATGCTTTCACGGATCTTCGCCAGAAAGTAGAAAACTCTATGGGGCAAGACTTTGATTCCTTGAATGAACTTAGTCCGGTGGAACTTCGTTATGAGCTAAACGCGAAGCAACGAGAGATCGACAATCTTACTACAAGATTCGATGAACTAGAGTCTGGTCCGTTAGTTACCAAGGAAGCATCTGGTGAAGAACTCACGGAAGCACTACGCGAATATGACGACATCCGTCGAAGTGGTGGACGTATTCTAACCGAACTTCGCTTAATGCAGGGTGAGCGTTTAGCTGATCCGGTTATTGAGAACAAGGTTAAGATTTTGACTGAAAGGTATCCGGAACTCTCCAATGCGAAAGGAGGTGCTGCACGCCGAGACTCAGCAAAGGCGTACTACGAAACAGAGATGCGATTAGCAGGGGGTCTAAACGGAATGCTCTCTGAAATCAATAATCGGTTAGCAGAGACAGATATGTTTGCAAAAGCAGGGCGCATCGAACAAGCACAACTTGAATACGCAAAAGCAATGCACCTGATCGAAGAAGGACTAGACAAATATCGAGGAGCAAACTATGGCAAAAACTGACGGGTACGCCCCACGAATTAAACCTCAGTTTGATTGGTCCGGCTCACCGGGTTACGTCACTCCGGAAGAAGCACTTGCGCTAAATTACAAGTACCGCATGGCAGACCTGATTTACCGTTACAAGAACGGTCAGTTAGGT
>Ga0208427_1000375_pt1 | contig 19492 bp, 45 predicted proteins | sample DEB08_DNA_FD_184532 | JGI IMG/M metagenome (GOLD analysis project Ga0208427, IMG submission 184532) | Aqueous microbial communities from the Delaware River and Bay under freshwater to marine salinity gradient to study organic matter... | ecosystem: Environmental > Aquatic > Marine > Coastal ...
TTTACTGATGGAGTTAAAAGAGGCTCTTGGGTGGCGAGTTCTGATTGGAACACTTTTGGAAATTTTAAATTAGACAACAACCCTACAAGAGTTAATTGGAAGCAATTGTTAATATTCCCAACGGCATTAACTGATAGCGAATGTATCGCCTTAACAACTTTATAAGATGAGTTTAGGATTCGTATATAAATGGATTGACTCCTCTAACCAAATGTACTACATAGGAAGCCACAAGGGTTCTCCTAATGATGAGTATGTAGGTAGCGGTATCCATTTTAGCAGAGCCTACTCTAAAAGACCAGAGATGTTCTCAAGAGAGATTGTGTATAATGGTGTAGATTATAGAGAGCTTGAGGAGTTTATTCTTGAAGAGTTGGATGCAGCAAACGACCCAATGTCTTACAACCTAAAGAATGCTTCTATGGGAGGTCATATGGGTGCTGAAGGCATTGAGAAGATGCGTAAGTCGCTTACAGGCAAGAAACGCTCTAAAGAGGCTTGTGAGAGCCTTACAAGAGGTAAGATTAAATATAGTGTTTACTGCAACTTGAATGACACGACATATAAAAGCACATTGGAAGCAGCAAAAGAATTAGGTATAACACCAAGCTATGTTAGAAGTATGATTAACGGACATTGTGCAAACAAGTACGAATTGTCAAGAATTGAAAAAATAAAATAATGGCAAGTATATACGACAAATCAAGTTTGGTACTTATACCAAGCGGAACTAAAACAGGAAAGGTCTACTCGCAGAAGCCTGTTAGTGGTGATGGTGATTTTACTTTCACTCGTTCAAGTGCTGCTACGAGAGTTAATGTAGATGGGTTTATAGAGAAGGAGACTCAAAACCTCTTGTTGCAGAGTAATAATTTTGATACTACTTGGATAACTACCAACATAAGTGTAACGAGTGGACAAAGTGGCTATGATGGTTCAAACGATGCTTGGTTATTAGATATTACGGGTGGAACTGGTAGTCAAAGATTAGAAGAATCTGCTAATTTAAGTGGAGTTCAAACTTTCAGTATTTACGCAAAGGCAGGAACCGAAGATTGGATTCGTTTAAGAGTAAACACATCAGGAACTGCGGCTCAATCATATTTTGATTTAGCAAATGGTGCATTGGGTGTTACACAAAGTGGGTTGATTGACCGCAAGATTGAAGATGTTGGAGGCGGTTGGTATCGTTGTAGTATTTCGTTTAACGAGACAAGCAGTTTAGTTCGTGTTTACCCCGCAGTAGGTAATGGTAATATCACTCACACATCAGGTAATATCTACATCCAAGATGCCCAACTTGAGCAGGGACTTGTAGCAAGAGACTACATAGAAACGACTACTACTGCCGTAGAGGGAGGTATTACTGATAATGTACCAAGATTGGACTATACGGATAGTTCGTGTCCTGCACTCTTGTTAGAGCCACTACGGACTAATCTTGTGACAAATAGCGAATGGCTTGAGGGTGGTTTTTCTCTTGCGAATGGTGCTACTCTTTCATTAGAGAATGTTACTGCTCCCGATGGTAGTAATTTAGTTACAAAGGTTCAAGCAAATAGTGATGATGCTGGTCGTGCACAAGATGGTTTAGGAACACTTGGAACAAATCACATTTGGTCGGGATTCTTTAAAGGAACGGGTGTTGCTACACGATTAAGATTTAGAAATAATCAAGGAAAGCAAGTTCAATATAATATAAATGCTTCGGGTGATTTTAGTTTATATAGCGAAGATGCTGTAAACGGAAATTATGATATTGAAGATTATGGAAACGGATGGCATCGCATTTGGTTTGAAACTACTACAACGGGAGCGACAAGCAACTTTGTGCAAATATACCCCGATGTTCAAAATGGAACGGGTTCGGTTTACGCTTGGGGATTACAAGCAGAAGCAGGAAGTTACGCAACATCCTACATCCCTACCTATGGGAGTAGTGTGAGTCGTGTTGATGATTTTTGCGCCACATCACAAAGCGGAAATGCAGATTTTGGAAGCGGAGATTTTAGCGTTTTCTTTGATGTTGAGGATGTAGATGATGATGGTAGTGGCGCAACTGCTCTTGTTGGAAATAGACAATCGGGAGAATGGTGGCGTTTCTATGGAAATAAAATCCTAAATAGATTCCATCTTGAAATGAGCAGTAGTATTGGTGGTTATACTGCAACAATAATCGGTAGTTATGAGCAATTCGTGGATGGCCGTAATAAGGTAGTGATAAGTAGAAATTCAAATCGTTTGCTTTGTTATGTGAATGGAGTTGAGAAAATCAATAGTACATCTGCGGTATATCTTCAAAACTTTGATAGTACAAACACAAAAATTGAATTAAATTCTTGGAATGATGGTGCAACCGCAAATACAAATGTTCGTTATAATCAATTATTGATTTTCAAAGGGACTGCGTTAACGCCTTCCGAATGTCAATCCCTAACAACTATATAATTATGAAAACATTTAGAAAATACTCTTTTGGCTCTAAAGGAGCAGCCACTACAAAGATTAACGCTTTAGGCGTAGATGAGGAAGGTAACTCAACTCATAGCCACGCAATTGTTCATTTGGGCAATTTAGTTGAGGTAGAAGGAACCTATGACGAAGAAGGTAATGAATTAACGGCTCCAGTGATGAGTAGCACTTATCACTTGGACGTGCTATGGGATGGAGAACCAGAACCTTCTTGGGATGCTCAAATGGTTTGGTGTCCACCAATGGGAATACATACGTTTGGAAGCAGTTCGGCAATCAGAGAGTGGACCGAAAAATGTAAAGAAATTCGTCCAGATTTTTTTCCCGAACCAACTGAAGACGAGGTAACTTTGCCTTAATGAGCGGATTCGTTTACAAATGGATTGATATCTCTAACGGTATGTATTATATCGGCAGTCACAAAGGAACTGTTGATGATGGTTATATTGGAAGCGGAACTTATTTTAGTTCTGCTTTCAATAAAAGGTCAAATTCATTTGTAAGAGAAGTATTATACGTTGGTCCGCATTATAGAGAATTGGAAGAATTTATTCTTGAAGAACTTGATGCTGCAAATGATAAATTATCGTACAACCTAAAGAATACCGCTATAGGATTTGGAACAAAAGAATCTAATCCAAGATATGGCAAAAACAAAGGGGAGGATAATCCATCATACGGATTTAAAAAAACAAAAGAACAGAAACAAAAAATTTCTGACTACGCATCTACAAGAACTGGTTCTAAAAATAGTTTTTATGGTAAGAAACATACTAAAGAATCTAAAGAAAAGATAGGTAGAGCAAATAATAGAGATGTGTATGTTGAATCTACTGGAAAAACGTATCACTCTATAGCGTTTGCTGCAAGTGAATTAAATATCAGCGTACAAAAATTATATAACATATTGTACGGAAAGGTTAAAAATACCATAGGAATAAAATATACCAATGAAAAGACTTAAGACAGGAGTAGTAAATACTCTATCCTTTGTCAAGCTATCTACCTTTACGGTGAACAGCTTTGACGTTACATTGGATAAGGTGGTAGGTACTGGTAGTCTAACGATTACCAACCTTACTGACCTTAACAACCTTGACTCCTGTAAGGACTTCATTCAGATTAACATAGACCTTTTATCTAACGATATTGAAGGTGGTGAGTATGAACTTACTATAACAAACAGTGGTGACAGCTACAAGTATCTTACAGAGGTGCAAAGTTATCAATACAATAATTTAACCACTGGTATTTATTCTGATAGTGTAGTGTTGTCAAATCAAGTAGATGCTGAAGCACCCGGTGAGCAAATATATACTCAAGAAGGTGAAGCTGATAATATGATTGTAGTTTTCGCTACAAGCTTATCTGAAGCACAAGGAGTTATAGATGCGGGAAATGAGTTAACAGGCTCTTTATTGGTAGATACGAACACATACAACTTAAGTGATTTGATTGCAGGAACTTATAAGATGTATGTTAAAACTTCTGTTGGTGGAGATTATATTCATCATACAAATGTAAATGCCACATCTGGAACAACGAATAACCTGCCATTTGTAGCGTATCACTTAAGCCCTTATTACACTTCGGTTACATTAACAGCAAATGAATTGACCGAGGTTAAATCCTACGGCTCTCAAGAGATGCTTCCTGTAATTACTGGTATGGCTGATGCTACAGCAAGATTGCAGTTTAACATAACAAAAGAAGAGTATGTTAACGACTTGAGTGCTTTCTTTAATGCCAATCCAAACATACAATATGACAACGGATATGGAGCAATACCTCAATTCGTAAATAATTTAGACCAAAAACTAAAGACATATCTTGCGGACATAGTTGATGATGTAACCTAAAATTGTAAATTATAACAATGGGACTACTATCTAATATATCAGAATTTTTTGCATCTAACACTTATGTGCAAGCTACAGAGCATTCTATTGCAACAAACGAGTTAGAGAACTCTATTGAGGACCTTAATGGTCGTTACAAATTAGGACACACTCTTGTAGGTGACTACATTAAGTTTGGTGTTAACGATGACTTCCCAGTTATCCTTGAGAAGATGCTACGTCAATCTCCAGTGCATAGTGGTATCTTAACAAAGAAAGCAAAGATGGTAGTCGGTAACGACATCTCTTACTCTGATGAGTTCCTTACTACCAACAAATCTAAAGCTGAACTCAAGGCTTTCGTTAACCACTGTGGTGGTAACAACAAGGGATTGTACGAGGTACTAACCCACGCTGCATTCCAATACGAGCATAAGGGTGCTTTAGCATTATATGTTAGATGGAACAAGGAGCGTACAAAGATACTTGAATTTAAGTCTTTAGACCCTAAAGGAGTGCGTGTAGCGGAGCCAAATGATAAAGGTGAGGTAACACACTACATAGTGCGTAGAAGCTTCGGCTATGGCTCTAATTCTGTACAGCACAATGAGCCTCGTAAGATTAAGGCTTTTAATAAGTTTGATAAGAGCGGTACTGAAGCGGTCCTTTATGTAGGTAACCCGTACAGTGGTAACCCATATTATGGTGTACCCAGCTACATCTCTGCGTTCCATTACATTGAGTCTGACTTTAGCTTTGGTAAGCACATCAAGAACTCTGCGGAGAACGGCTTTACGCCAAGAGTATTAGCTACCTTCATCGGTAGAAATATGAGTGCAGAGCAGAAGCGTGAGGAGTACAACAAGTTTAAGGAGTCTTTCACAGGTGCTGACGCAGATAACTTTATTGTCTCTTGGGTAAAGAAAGAAGAGGACGCTCCGAAATTTGAGCCATTAGACGTTTCCAATTTAGACAAGACGGTAGACGTTCTATCAAAACTTAATGATGCCAAAATACTTACAGCCCACAACGTTACTTCTCCTACTCTATTTGGTGTTATGGTTAGTGGTAAATTGGGAGGCACAGGTAACGAACTTGTTACGGCTTACCAAATATTTAGAGCGACTGAAACGCTACCTAATAGAGAAATTCTTTTAGACTCTGTAAACAGAATCTTTGCTACTGTAGGTTATGACCAAATGAATCTATCTGTTGTTGAGCAGCCAATCAACTTGGAGAGTATTAAAGGTGCTAACACTGAAGACGTATAATAATGGTTGACGTAATATTCATAGACGATAACTACCTGTACCAAAACTTCCCTTTACCGAAGCGTATGGACAGAGGTGCTTTATTGGCATTAATCCAATTAGAGCAATACACATCAATACAAGACTTGTTAGGTACTTGTCTATATGAGGATATTGAGGCTAAAGTATTAGCAGAAACCTTAAATGTAGCCGAGCAAGGTTTGTTTAAGCTGGTAAAGTATACCTTGGCTATGTACTCTGCGAAGGCAGCTATTTCTATATTACGCACAGCTACTGCAACAACTAAAGCAGAGGAGCAAAAGCAAGACCAATACATACTTGACACTATATCTACTACTGTTGATAGTAAACTATCTTATATCAACAAGCGTATCACTAACTATATCCTTGACAATGCGGCAATTAAAGCAATCGCTACTGCCGATGGTTGCGACAATGACTTATTTGATGAAGAGGATACCTACCAAGGTGATGTGTTCTACCCTCAAGATGGCATTACAAACAAGACCTGCGAAGACGGAGGAGTAAGCTATAACCCGTAATGGACACTACAGATATCAAAGTACTTTTATTCAACGCCTCTACAATGGCACTGTCATTCTCCAACTTGGAGAACACCCTCAAGATATTACTGCTTTTAGCATCCATAGGTTACACCGCACAGAAGTGGTACTTTATGAATAAGCGCAATGGCGGAAAAAAGTAAATCCTTTATAAAAGAAAATTGGTCTATGTTGATATGGCTTGTTGCGGCAGTGTTTGCAGCGGGTGGTATCTATGCAGAGTTCTCATCTCTAAAGATGGAGCTACATACCGTACACGAAAGGCTTGATAAAAAGATTGTTGTAATCAACGACATAGAGGATAGAATTTATATTCTTGAGATGCACGTTGAATATGAGAAGGGATATAAAGAATCCCAAAAAGAAAAGGGGAACGATTAACGTCCCCCCTTCTTATTACAAGCACCTTTACAAGTACATTCTATTGGTGCATATTCGCACCACGTTACTTTATCTTTGTTCTCTTGTCCACGGTCCTTACTGCAAAGTACCCGCCTATCACTGTTACGCTTACCAGCTCCCATAATCCAATCCATCTTTCGTTAACACTACTAATACCAAAGCCTTCAAAGAAGGTCATAAGTACAAGGAATATCATAACAGTTGCAAGGGTTAGTGGCCTAACGTTTTTACTTAACCAAGAATCGGTAAGGCTATCGGCCTGCCAACGCTTGGTAATCTCTTGTTCTATGCTTTGACGCACAGCTTCTTTTTCTTCGGGTGTAGATACAAATCTATCTACCACATTGGCAACTGCTTCCACAGCTTCCTTCGCACCCCCTGTGAATAGTTTCGTTATTGGATTTCCCATAATTAGCTACCGCAAGCTTCACACTCTGGATTATCAATGGAGCATTGAGCGTTATCGTTTTTTTCGTCATTAGATAGTTCGTCTACGAAGTCAGCGAATGAGTCGCTTACATCAAAATCATTTTTCATTAGTAGGTCCAAATTACATCTTCATTCTTACTTGGGTCATCATCAACGTGGATAAAGTTTTTAGCCACACCAATACGATTAAACCCAGCTTGAAGAAGAGCGTTAATAATAATATATTTTTGTGTTGAGGTAGGTGCGTAGATATCTACAGCGTGTCCAAGCGTATGACTTGAATTAGAAACTCCTCCTACCTTCTCATTATGATCCGGAGTTCTGTATCCACTTGTGATTTTAAATCCAATAGCTGCGAGTTCACGAGCCTTGGTTAGCTTGTTAAGAAAAGCCACATCCATATTCTCGTAACTCCCGGGTTGATCTGGAGAATCAAATTCCGAGTATTCAAAGAACATATGGAACGCTCTTGTTAGTCCTTCCATTATTTTACTTTTTTAATTTCCGATGTCCAAGAAGTGTAGCACACTCCTAATCTTTGTGATGTGTCGGGGTATTCCTCAATCATTTTAGGATTACTCATACATCTTTCAATAAATTCAGGTCTTGTTTCCTTTAGGTTCGGGACAGGTATCGGCATTGTCGTTAGTATTAGAGTTAGAAAAAAGAGGCTCGTCCCAATAAAGGAAGAGCCAACCACTGTTATAATTTACATTTTTCTCTTTATTCATTAACTAACTTTCGGTAAGACAGCTCTGCGATAAAAGCTGTATAAATGGCGTATAAGGGATTAATTCCAAGATAACTATACAAGAGTAGGCTACACCAAAAAGAAAGGCACAGAACGCAGTTAAATGGCTTAAAAGGCAATACTCTTTCCATCACCCAACCATAGGGTTCAAAAATAAAAAGAAAACTAAACATTAATCCTACCGAACTGACAAGTATCCAATCGTTATAAATCTCCATCATAATTTCTCACTTAAATAATCATCCTTAATGTAGCGTTTTAATTTGGTAACGCTCTCACCATCCTCTATATAGGTGAGGTAACCTTTTATGTTGTGACCATAGACATCACTGTGGTTAAGTGATACTATCTTATTAGTCATTGTTGAGTATATAATACTAATAATTAGATTTGCAGCAGACTTGCCTCTCTTGTAATAATGCAGGAATTTTTCACAGGTCCTCATTACAGCGGCGTCGATCAACGCCTGCTTGAGTTCTTCGCTACCATCAGTGACAAATGCGGATCCCGCAACCTCTATGCTACGCTGTAGTATGAAATTACCCAGCTCTTCAGACAACTTACCCTCTTTCTCGGAGCGTATAGCTTCTTTTTCAATTAGAGCCTTGTCGTACCTCGGCATATTCTTCCTCTACTTTAGTTAATATAGTTACGATAGTAGGTAAGTAATCAGCGAGTTCTTGAGGGCTTACGCCAAGCTCAAATCCCAGTCGCACCAATGTAACTGACTGGTCGTAGTATACCAAAGAGTCGATGACCCGATATATATCGAGAATGAAATCTGCTTCATCTGCACTTAGATCTTCGTAGTAATTTTCAGTCCACATATTAATAAGAGGAGCGAAGTCTTTCAGCCTTTTCTGGATCAAGCTCTGCAATTAATTCAATGTATTCCTTTTCCCTTCTATAAGCATCTTGAATCTCTTCTACAGTAGAATCTGTGCCTATATAAGTAAAGAGTCGAGCCATCTCATAGAGATAAAGGTCGATTCTATTCTTAATTAATTTACAAGTCTGGTAGTTCCTTGTATCCATAAAGCTTTAAACTAACAAGGATTTCGTTCTTCTCAACATCTTCTCCATCATCAGCAACACGAATGCTAAGGCTTTTGAAGTATTTCTTAGAATCATCTGTGACATAGCCGTTGTCTTTAAGATAGTCCGAGATAAACTTAATGGTAATAATAACATTATCGCAATCATAGCGAGTGTTATGAACGAGATCAATCTTATAGGTATCAGCAAAAAACTTATCATACCTATCAAAAACGTTTTTAATTTCTGCATTGTATTCTTTTTTATATTTCTGTCTTACTGAGTAGTGGCGACCAGCATAGAACTGGTTAAGACTTGGAGCCTTTGGCAGCAAAAACCTTACCTCCCTGTAGTCTTCTTTACTCATATTTCTTTGAATTACTTATATTAAAATATCCCACCTCCTTATCTACGAACTGGCGCTGATTGAAGTGGGATGTCTTTGGCATACCTCTGGTTTCCCATTGAGGCTGAGGTAGTGAAGCGAGATTAAAAGCGAATATACCTTCGGGAGTTTGACAAATGTATACTGGTATTGTAAGGTACTTTTGCGCTCTCATAAGGAGCTTGTCGTACTTGTACTTCTCTATCAGTAGTTCGTCGTAGTGCTTGTTTCTACACTTAAGTTCTATATCACATTCATACTTAATAGAGTAGCAATCGTAGTGCGAGAACTCGTCACCGGACCATTCAAGGTCTTGTATGTAGTTAGACTTTAGGTGATTGAATAACTCTTTTTCATTCTTCTTCCAACTCATTCTCTTGGTGTATAGCGATCTTCAAGAGGATAAGGTATCCTATCAAGTCCTGCACAGTATCTTCAGTGGCGTCGGTAATACCTCGGCTCTTGATACGCATAAGCTTATCATCGATCCGGGCACATAGGCTTTCAATGGCGTTACCTCTCGAGAAGATGCCTACGGGGTTAAGAGCCGAGTCCCCGTAAGCAGCGTTCTTCTCTAAGAGTAGATTAGTTACCTCTTGAGAGGTTTTTATAATCAATTCTTTTGTGTTCATATAGTAAATATAATGAAATTAATCAAGTAATCCGACCTCAAATTTATAAACTTTTCTACGGCCATCATTTTCAATGACCATACGCCCGTTCGTTGGGTTAAAGAATATATACCGCTCAGATATTCCAGTATAGTCCGTTATGTCAACTTTGTAGTCTCTGCCCTTGATCTTGATGATGTTGTAATCTACGACCTCAACATCGTCTACAAGGTTGAACTTTATGTAGGCGCGAATCATCTCGCACCAACTCTTTCTATAGGCTTCTGCCCAACTTCTTTCTGCTTCCATTAAAATTCTAATTCTTCTTGTGATGGCGTAGGTATAACTGGTGTTGGCTTATCGGGATTGTCATAGGCAAATCGCTTACCCCCGAACTCATCCAGCTCATAGTATCTATTCTTTACTTTATCGTAGTATAGTGTAACACTACCTAACTTACCTACAATCTTTGGCTTTGCTTTAACAACAGTGATCTCTACTTGATTAGGCTCGTAAGGAACGCCATTAGCATCCTCAAGTCCATACGGACATCTCCATACATTTATGATCATCATACCCTTTCTGGACCACTGCATACCTCCAGCGATATCGTTCATTGTAGGCTTATCTACATAGGGTATACCATTCTTATACTTGGCTTGCTGGTGCTTTGTATGAACGGTAACTATTGTATGGTAGTTATTATCACTACTATGCTTGCGTACTTTAGTCAGCACTTGGCCAATAGCGATATCGTCTCTAACTCCAGCACTTACATCTGTCTTAATCTCCGTAAACGGATCTATAAGACATCCGTCTATCTTCACACCTTTGTTCTCTATCTCACTGACGCAAGTGTAGAAACCCTCTACGCTGAGGTCCTGTAGACCGGAGTCTATGATATAGAAGTGTTTGTTGATAAATTCCACTGCTCTTTCAGCCTCTTCATTAGAAGCAGTTACCTTGTCGTTGACCAGATAAGGCTTACGCAGATATACCCAAAGTAGTTCTGCGAACACTTCGGTAGGTGATCCAGTCTCCGGGCTATACACGGCCCAAGTCCAACCCGAATATTCTGATAGGTTCATCATCAGTTCAAATCCAAACTGGGATTTACCTTGGTGGGCACCAGCATAGATGTATGTGGTAGATCCCTTCTTTACGGAATACTTGTCAAACAGGGAATCAAATCCCGTCCAAGCTCCTTTGCTTACTCCGTTCTCACGAAGTTGTGTTAGCGAATCCTTTAACTCCTCGGCTCTATAGATAAAGTTTCTCATTGTTATTTATTTAGTTAATTATAAATAGACTTCATTCAAGTCTTCCATCCAAATTGGTGTTTTCTTTCCTACATAAGCACCGAATATATTGTACTCAGCAAACTCAATGCAGTCACTCTCACTCCATTCGTCGTTCTGCATAAACAATTGACGAACCACATCGTACTTAGAATACACTACGCGCCACGAGGCTTCATCAAAACCTACTATGCAATCATCATATCCATCCGCAAAGAGAACGTCCTCTGTAGGAGCGAATAACTCTTCTATTAGAATACGGTTTCTACTCTTCTTTTCCAAATTCTCTTTCATAATCTACTTCTTTATGTGCAAAGCTTCTACTTACTTCTTTTCTAAAATACTCTTCTTTAACGTGGAAGTCATAAATCTTTTTACCAGTCAGCTTTAAAGAAGCCATTATATTCATTATCATTTCCGGTGAAGAGTTGATGTCTTCAATAGACTTCATTCTGGTTGGAATCTCTATCGTTCTGTAGTTATTGATATAACCGTTACCCCTTTTTATTTTGTAGGCTAACTTTAAACCTACAAGGTAAATCATTTGCCCTTCTTCGCTGGGCTTTTGCTGTTGTTCCATTTATTAATCTGTTTAAGTTTCTTAGCTTTCTTCACCTTACGTTGTTGCTTTAGGTCTTCGAAATATTCTTTCTCCCAGTTATCTTCGTGAGGTATGTATCTCATTCCTTTTTAGGCTTAATGGTTTTAAGGATATCATTATCAATAGTAAGGTAAGAGAAGTATATATCTTTGTTATTCCCGTATACATACTTCTTTCTATCTTCTGCTGTCATATCAATTAAAGCAAATAACTCTGTGAGTCTTCCCATCACATCATTATTAATCTTAACCTACGTTGGTACTTTCGGATCAACAAGGCAGAGTTTGTTAATTGATTCTGTAAGTCACTGGTCCAACCAAACCTACTGGCGTGAAGGGAAAGGTTTACATTGTCCAACATAAGCATCTCCAAATACTTCTCTACCTCACGTATGTGGCGTTTCTTTCTGTTGTAAGATTTAATCGTACTCAATACCATATTCTGTTAAGTCTCTTTCGCATAGATGAACAATGCGGTTGTACAATTCTGATTTAACCTTTGTCTTTTTAGCATTAGCTATTGCGTAACTGCGTATACTGCTAATTACCCTTTTGCTTCCGCTTGTTCTTTTGGGTTGATAGTTTGTTTTCATAAGCAAATTTATTTGCGGTGAGGAGTGCAACGACTCATCTCTCTTTGGTGTTATTGTTGAACTTTATGTTATATAATAAGTGTTAGCACACATACTAAAAATCCTCAATAGGTGTACTATTAACATAGTTAAATATCTTTGGGCTATCTGCTTTTTCGTTAGCAAAGTGAGTTGCTCTTGCAGCACACTTGTCTCTTTGAACTTTAAGTAACCTATTTACTTCTTTTTCTGTGAAATACTTCATTGGTGTTTTATCGGTGGGTACTTCAATAATCTCTACTCCGCATCTATCTGCATTATCCCATATCATAGAATCATCGCAGTTAAGGATGTCAAGAAGGTGTGCTGCTTCTTCTTGTGTAGTCTCTTTCGTGTTATAAATGATTAGTGTTCTTTTCATTTTCTCTTTATGGTTAATAGGGGAGGTTTTACACTCCCCTTGTTAATACTATGCTTCTTGTTCGTTTAACTCTGCGATACACTTGTCAAGATAATCTTGACTTGTTGATGGTCTACCGAACTTTAATTCAGCAAACAATTCTTGTAGCGTGTGTTCCGCAGGATTTGTTAATGGGTTCTTGTGTTCCATTCCTTTTGTTGTGTTAACCTCTACAACCCCATCCTTTGGACCTCTATTCTCAATAAACCCTTTTGAGTTTTCATAATGTGTTTCATTTCCGTATGAATCATATTCTTTCCTACACCAATCTCCATTTGAGTTTTCCCAGTAGATTTCCCTTCCATTCTTATCCTTAATTTCAAATGGAAACTCTTTGATGTTGAGTTGTTGTGCGATTGTCTTTTTCATTTTATTATTTGTTTTTAAGGTTTCTAATTTCTCAAGCATATTTTCTGCATATAAGATACAGATGTTGTAAGCGTCTTTCTCCGCTCCTAACGCTCTGTCTCTGTTGTAAGACATTTTTTTAATCAACTCTTTTAATGGTGTCATCTCTCTTTGGTGTTAAAGGTTTCGTTGTAGAAGTGTTCTAATATCTCACTGATAGTAACCTCTACTCCATTTGCATCTATAAAGCAATATCCACGAAGGCTTATGTCAAAGTCTGTTGAATAACGCTTTAATATAAAGTTCAAGAGTAGTCCCATTGTGTACTCCTCCTTCTCAAGCATTGATTTCATAAGTGATATAGCAAAGTCTACATCTACCTTACTATCAATAGGAGAACGCATTTCTTCAAATGTTTCAATTAACTCTTGTATCGGTGTTTTCATTTCTCTTTGGTGTTAAAGGTTTCTTTATAGTATTGCTTAAATGATTTTTGTGTGCGGAAATCGTTATCTCCAAAATCTGCATCTCTGCTATCATCCCACACTTTCTCCATTTGCCTATTCTCTTCTTGTATCCAAAAATCCTTATTTGGAAATTCCCAGTGTGGTAGACGCTCTTGATATAATCTCTCAACAGCATTAATTAATTGTGTTACAATTGTCTCTTTCATCTTGCTTTTGTTTTAAAGGTTATACTTCTGGGGTGAAGTGTATAGTGAGGTTCACAAGTTGACCATCTTCTTGGCGAGTCCAACTAATTGCCTCTACGCTAACTAAATTAATTCCCATATGGTTTGGGATTACCTCTATTGGTAATGGAGATTCTGCTCCATTAAGGATTTCTTGAATTGTTTTGATTTCTGTTTTCATCTCTATTTGGTGTTAAGTCGCTCAATAATCCAATTCATATCAATTACAAAAGCCCATTTTAGCCAACTGAAGGTAAGTGTACCTTTATTAAAATACCCTCCTCTGCCCTTATAGTATGTGATAGAGGGTAGGAGTTCAAATATGTTTTCTGATTTTCTAAATTTGTGTTTGTAGGTTTTCATCTCTCTTTGGTGTTAAAGGTTTTGTTATACCACTCTTCTCCAGTTACTATACTCGGGTCTATTTGGCTATCGTACACTTTTTTATTTCCGTGAGCTTTTATCAGAAGCTTCTTCTCTTTCTCAAGCATTGATTTCATAAGCGATATAGCAAAGTCTACATCTACCTTACTATCAATAGGAGAACGCATTTCTTCAAATGTCTCAATCAACTCTTGTATTGGTGTTTTCATAAGTCTTTATTGTAATGTTCTAAAATCTCTGCAATGGATACTTCTTCATTCCTTGCGTTTGTGTAATACATAAAATCAGATAAGTCATCTGATGAAGTATTATAGTGCTTAATAAACCAATTAAGGAATAGTCCTAACTCTCTATCTTTCATCTCTCTTTGGCGTTAAAGGTTGTGAATTTTTCTGAAATTTTTATCTTTTATGTACTGCTTTCTACGCTCTATTACTTCAAGAGCTTTGTCATAGGTCTCGACTAAAGAGAGCGTATTTATAGCATCAGCCACACCCAAAGTATAACTAGGGTTTGATTTATCAAGATACTTCCACTTGAGTAATAAGTTTTTCTTTTCTTGTGGATAAAATCCTTTTATCGTTTCTACTATTCTGTATTTCATCTCTCTTTGGTGTTAATGTTCTATTAAATACACAAAACCCTATCGTTCTGCATCATTATTGGTTTCACAATCTGGATAGGTGCAGTTGTTGTTTAGTCTGCAACTCTCACCTTCTCTTTTGATGTGCTTACACCTTTTGTTGGTGTCAACTATCTTGTGCGGTTTACTTGACATCGTTGGTTATATGTATGTGCGTATAATGTAACAATTTACCCTTATTTTGTATGTTTAAACGTACAATTTTACCCTTATTTTGTGACAATTTAAGGCTCATCGTTGTGAGGATTTGCGATTCGCGAATTAAGAAGCGTTATCCTCATCTTTCCCGGCTCTATACTCGTCTACTTCCTGCCTCAGCATTGCCAGCTCTTCTAGATCCATACCCAGGATAAGCTCTATATTACTTTGGATCCTAGTAAGTAAGTCCGGGTCTTCTTTGTCTAAGCTGCTTAGGGGGTTTCTTAGCGTGCGCTCTAGTAAGTCTTCTAGCTTGTTCATTAAGTACTTAAGCTGCAGCTTATATAAGCTCGTTCCTCTTAAGTTATCCATCTGCTCTAGCGTTGCCTGCATTAAAGCTACAAGCTTTACGCCTTCTTTGAATTTGTTGTATCTAACCATTTTTTTTACTGTTAAAAACGAAGCCAGCGGCTTCTGCGTTCATACTTCCGCACTAACCCACCTAAGTTATTTAGGTGCTTCGTTACTTTCTCGTTATACTCGGTAGCACTTGCAGCTATTACCGTGTTAATGATCTCCCAGCGTACATCCAATAGGTAAAAGTTTACATACCGTAAATGGCGCTTTTTTCTTAGGTAATTACTTACGCTCTTTTTCACAATTTTAGTCTTTTAATTTTACGCTTTTTCGGCTTACGCTTTTTTGGGTAAAGCGTCGCCTCTAAAAGCTTATAGTCTTTAGCTGGTTTTTTAGTCCTGCTTGCTATAAGCTGTAACAGTTGTTTTTCTTCCATATGTTAAAGAAGGGGGCCGGGCTTAACAACAACAAAAAACTACTACTAGCCGTAAAGGCCATAGAATACCGGCCCCCTATTTTTTAAAGTTCTCCTCGTATTACGTAGGAGCTTAAAGCTTTCCCCTCTATAAAGTACTCGCGGTAGATCTCGATAGCCTTAGCTACCTTAGCCTTTCCACTCTTTATAAATTCCGGGGTAGTGGTAAATATACCTACGTCGTAGGTGCTCTTACTTACCACTAGGAAGGTAAACTCTTCTAAACCGAAGAGGTGCGTATAGATTGCCGCCTGGGCATCGTAACCAAAACTATAAGCGTCGTATTTAAACTTGCTTAAGTCGTTACCCGTAGTTTTTAAATCTACGATACGCGTACCTTTGTGTAATATATCTGCTTTAGCTCTAAAGGGTAAGTCCATTATCTCGCCTGCTACCGGTACCTCAGTAGCAGCTCCGTAGATCATTTCCCAAGCTTCGGGGCAGTCCTTAACAGCTCTAGCTACTTTCTTAGCTGTCGCGATCTCTACCGAAGTAAAGGTATTATCGCTACCAAACTCTAGCGCAGCATCTTTATAAGCTTTAGAGGTTCTCGTTTTAACCTCTATTACGTTAAGGCTCTCCTCCTTATGGGGCTCCAGTAAAAGCAAGTGTATAAGCTTACCCTCTCTTAAAGCTTTGGTTTCTACCTGCTCTTCGTTTAGGCTGGCTTGAAATACTTTAGGGCTTTGCAGTAGCTTCTTTAGGCTGGAGCTGCTTAGTGCTGCCTTACCTAAATAGCCGTAGTAAAACTCGTCCTTAAGCATCTGCTCTAGGAGCTCGTTATAGTCCCAGCTTTGCCCGTCTAAGAGCTCTATCGTACGTGCCATCGCTTTCTATTTTATCTATTCTACTCTCGTACTGCTGTTCTATAAACTGTACGTTCGTTAAGTCCGTAATCTCTTTAAGCAGTGCGTCGCGCTTACTGTCCGAGAGCTGGCGCCAATTATGGCGCAAATGCTCTGCGAACGTGTAAGCTAACCTAACGCGGTCTGCGGTGTAGTTAGTTAAATACATAACTAGAACGGTAGACCGTCGTCTTCAAATACTGGCGCTGGGGCCGGTACGTTTTGAGGTGCGGGAGCTGGTGCAGGCGGAGCTACTACCTTCGGCGGTGCTTCATTAAAAGCTGTTTGCTGTACCTGCGCTGCTGCGCTTCCTTTTAGCCACGTAGTAAAGTACTCTGCTAGGTGTACGATCTGCTCTTTAGTAGCCTTAGATCCGTTTAAGTACGTACAAGCTGCGGTAAGTGCGTGCTGCTTACTGTAGTCTTTACTTCCACCACCGTAAGAAGCTTTAGCGCCTCCGGTGTTATTGCTAAACCCTCCGCCCATTGGGTTAGGTTTATTTAGCTTAAGCTTACCGTCTCTAGGTACCTCGTACTCTACTTCGTCGCCGATATTAAAGCGTAAGGTAGGGCTCTTACTATTTACTTCCCCGTTAGCGCCGTCGCTTAGGGTTACATTGAAGGTATACATTACTCCGTAATTACCTTCCCATTGGCCCGTAGGCTGGGCTGCCGTTACTGTTGCTTTTTGCATTCTATATATATTTAGTTAAACAGTTCTAAAGTTATAAAATAAAGTAGGTAGTAGTAAGCTGCTCTAGCATTGTGGCGCATTGCAAGCTACTAACCTGCACGAGCTTAAAGGGCTTCTTTTAATCCGGACTTACTCCATACCGAATACCCCTACTTTATTTTTAAAACCCCCGCCCTAGCTTTTAAAAACCAAACCAAAAGAACCTAAGTGCTAAAGGCGGGGGTGTTGAGTGTAAGCGCCCCCTTTCGGGGGCTGTGGTTTATCTTATTTGGTAGTTACCTCTTTTTGATTCCTCGCTAAAGTAGTTGGTCCAGTACTCTAACGCATCTGCCGTATTACTGCTTTTGATTGTGCTAGTGCCCTCTTCTTTTTCTGTAATCTTTACAAGTCCAAAGAAGTTAATTTCTACTTTTAGGTCTTGGTTTTCAAAAGCTTGGTGTGTGGTAAAATTTTTCATTGTAATAGTTGTTTTGTTGTTTGTTGAGACAAATATAAGGGCTTTCTTTTCATACTACCAAATAAAAAAGTAAAAAAAGTGTATTTATTTTCGGCTCACGCCGTGCAGCCCCTATAAACACTAGGGAAAGCACTAGCAAAAAAAATAAAGAAACCCTGCTCACGCATTCCAAACCCAGCAAAAAGCTTACAGTCTTAAAATAAGTATTTATACCTATTGTGAGATTAAAAGCTTTTGTGCTTTTTGTCAATCTAGACCATACGTTAGTATTACTTAAGCTAAGTTAAGTAGCTCTGCTACCTTTAGCTAAAGCTAGGTAGCGTGAGCTACTTAACGCTAAGTAAGATTAATTAGCGGAGCTTATGAAAAAAAGAAAATCAAGAAAAGAAAAAAAGGAAAGAGGCTTAAGGGCGAAATAAAGCGCGGCTAACAGCCAGCGCGAATATGAGCCCCCCAATAACTAGAGCTGGCTTAAACCACCAAGGCACCCTAGTTACTATCCTGGTCTTAGTAGGGAGCTCTACGGTATTGGTTACTATAACCGTGTCGGCTTTACATTCCACGTCTACGCTAATGGTGTCGTAAGATCTAATAACCCTCGCGCTTACGCGCTCGGTCTCTATCTCGAGGGTATCTACCGGAAGAGTAACGGTAATAGTATCGACCCTTACAGCTTCTACTAGGATAGTGTCTATAAGTGTTACTTCCGTTTTAAGGGGTGTTAGAGCGTTTCTAATGACGTTACACCCACTCAGTAAGGGTAACATATAGAACGCTAAGAGAAAAGCTCTTAAATGGGCTGTATTTAATTTACGCATCTTCTACGGTTCCTTTTAGCTCAATATCTCGGTAGAGTACATAGAGGGCCTTTAGCTCTTCGGGGCTAAGGCTCATAAATATTTTACCGTCCTTTAAAGCATAGAGCGGGCCGCCCTGCTCTAAGTCCCAAATTACTGAGGCCTCGACCTCGATACCCTTATGCTCTAAATGAAGTACCCCGGCCTCTACCTGCATTACGCTTTAGGCTTAGGATCCTTCGTAAAGAATAGGGCGAAAGCTACACCTAAGAAAGCTCCCGCCTCCGTTAGTGTAGCCTTCTCCCATAACACAAAAGCAAAGCTAGCGCACATAAGCACAGCGCCCAGTACGCTAGTCTTCCAATTGTCAAAAATTCTATTAAACATAATTCTATTTTTTAGCTCCCGCAGCTGTCGCATTCCGGGTTATCAATACTGCAAGCTTCCGGCTGATCTGCCTCTTCCATTTCTTTAATAAAATCGTTAAAGCTGTCTTCCCAATTATTGCCCATTAGTTGCGTTTTAATATATCTATTTCTCTACGTAAAAAGCTGTTTTCCGTTTCAAGTTTTGCTACCTTTTCGGTAAGGGCTAAGAGCTCCTTATGCGCTTCCTTTAACGCCTTATCCATTTCCTCTACGCGGCTCTTTAAATCGTCGCGGTAAAGTACAGTATCGTTACTGCTTTGCTCTTCCTTCCGCAGCTCTGCTTTTACTCTTAACCTGGCCTCGGCGTATTTCCAAATACCAGCGGAGCCTAAGAGCGTTACTACTGCTAAAATTATCTGCGTGTTATTATCCATTCTTTCTATGTAGCTCTTCTTTCTTAATTCTCTTTAAACTGCCGAAGCTACTAACGCTTAGCAATATCCAGCCCCAGTAACTAGGACCTTTAAAAAGTAGGCCACAGTATAAATACATAACAGCCGCCAATAAATAGAAGCTGAAGGTTACCCAGCTAGCCCTTACTCGGCAGCT
>Ga0208427_1000395_pt1 | contig 18794 bp, 38 predicted proteins | sample DEB08_DNA_FD_184532 | JGI IMG/M metagenome (GOLD analysis project Ga0208427, IMG submission 184532) | Aqueous microbial communities from the Delaware River and Bay under freshwater to marine salinity gradient to study organic matter... | ecosystem: Environmental > Aquatic > Marine > Coastal ...
CATCTTTCTGGTACTTGATGTGATCCTCAATAAAGTCATACACTACCTGCAAGTCTAGCTTTGCAGCTGCACAGTACAGAACTAGCTTCAGCCCTTCTTCTTGTAGTAGCTTGGCACAGTTGTTATCAAGATGAAACTGGTAGGTGGCACTGCCATCCTCGTGTTCCTCTACTTGTTCTACTCCAATCATTCCTGCGTCAGTCATCACTCATCTCCTTTGCCGATCTTTATGAACTAAAGAACATATACCGCATCAATTCAACAGTTATAATAAGAGGCCATAAAAAGGCTACTGGTAAACCGAGAATTGCTGCGGCGGTTTGATCGCCCCCTGTTTCAAGGGCTTCTGCATACACATACGTGTACATAAAGAAAGCACCTACAAGGTAGCCCCAGAATATAATATCGGATAGTTTCATCATCCTTCTCCTTATAAGTGAGCCTTTTTACACCTTGCTCAGGGTGTCCACGGTATTGAGTGCATCACAGTTTGCCACTCCGTGTCAGAACTTCGCCGTAAGAGGCCACATACTAGTCAGGAATCTTTAGTCGGGTCTAACTCGTTTTTTATTGAGCACATCACAGTTGGTGCTTCGTGTTAGAACTTCGCCGTAAAAGGCCATATACTAGTCAGGAATCTCTAGTCGGGTCTGACTCGCCGTTAACTCAATCCTCGTATGCTCGTAATGCTTCCCACGATACAGGGTACAGGTTTTCCATCTCCTCGTCAATAGCATCTGCAACTACACGAGTCTCTGCCTGTGTGTCATCCTTGCAACGTAGGCTACACATCTTGGCAAAACTAAACACAGTACCTGACCAGTACCACTCAGTCATCATTGACTGTGGCAATACCATACGTGCTTGCTCTGGTGATACACCCTTGGCTAACAGGTAGTTGTAATTCTGCCGACAATCCTCAACCATATTACGTGCAACTGAGGGACGTATATCATTTATCTCACCCTCACTGCCCTGCTTCTTGTCTTCACTACGTCCACGCCACACATCAGGTTGATAGAACTCTGGTTCATCGTCCACATATCTACGACTGATTTCATTCCACGGCATATACTCGTGCTTCTGAAGCTGACGTGCTACAAAGATGGGTGCCTTGACGTGGAATGTAACAAACGTGTGATTGAATGGTGACTTGTGTTTATGCTTAGCTAGATACTTGATTAGCTTGGTATCACGTTCAGCTAGGACATCATCCGCATAATCACCAGATGGGTGAACTCGTTGTTCCCACGCACTCTTCTTACCAAAGCTGACACGTGCAGCATTCACTACTGATAAGTCACTACCCATATGATCAATGTATGTTACTTCCATTTACTTTTATTTACCTCACTACTTGCTATACACCAAAACCCTACAATGATTAGGGTTAGTATAGATATTGCTGTTACTATTTCACTCATGTGTTATCCTCATGTTTCTGTAGATACTCTACAGCTTTCCTAATTATATCTAGGTCATCCTTGAATGCACCAAGGCCAGTGTTGCAATGATGGCACACCCAACCTCTGAATGTTTCTGTCTCATGACAATGATCCAACACCCAGTTCTGTAATTTCTTCTGCCCCTTACGTCCTATCTGATCAATAGTACGGTTACATATAGGACAAAAATAATCATCATCAGGATATGGATGTATCTTCTTCAGATGTTTGATCAGATCAGCTTGATTTCGTGCACAACTACGACACTTACGTTTGATCTCACCCGACACCATGTGTTGAAAGTTCTCGACTGGTTGTACAACACCACAGTTGTTACACTCAAGGCCATCCTCATAATGCTGTACCGCCAGTTCAAACAATTCTAGTTGGTTCATACCTGATACCGTGCAGTTTTGTATTCCAGATCACAGTGCACAACACCGTGCCATCCAGATAGTTTATTCTTCACAACATTCAAGTGACGTTGTGTATCTTCTTCCTCTTGCCCATCCACCACAGGGTTCTTGGCAATCAATACCATAAGGTCAGCCTCTGCTGCCTTACCTGTACGTGAACCTTCCATCATGCTCTGGTTCAACAGAACCTTGCCCTCTGCATCAGCAGATAGCTGAGACATGTAGAAGATCGCACAGTTGTGTGCCTTAGCAATCTGACGGGCATAGATAGCGTTAGCTTTCAGTGCTTCGTCTGGACGTGCATAGCCACCAGTACGAGCAAACTTGTCACCCATGTCTAGGATCACAATGTCAGGCTTGTATGACTTGCATACTGACTCCACCCATGCCATGTCACGGTCACTGGCATCCTTGATCTTGATGTTGTCCTTGACCAATGCGTATATATCACGAGCACGGGCAGGGTTATCCTTTACCTCTTGCATTGTCATGCCTGTGGCGGCAGTCAAGTACCGTGCACCGACACGGTGTGATGCTTCCTCGTTACACAGGATCACACACTTGGCACCCTGATGTGCAAACCCATTCGGAGCAGCGATCAGAGAGGCGTGGAATGATGTTTTACCTGTGTTAGGACGTGCTCCTACCTCAATAAGATGACCCGCATTCACGCCCTCTACCTTACGTGTCAGAGTAGGGATGTTAAATGTCCATTGTGATTCCAAATCATTCTTTGCAAGCAAAGTTTCAATGTCAATGTCATCCCATTCAATACGTAGGTCAGGTGTGAAGTCATCTGAATAACGTTCAAGGATGTCACGTAGTGGTTCAAGGCTACCCTTTGTACCATTCACGTAATCAAATCCAAGGTTGGCTACATCCTCACCCACTACCTGTTGGAACAGCTTAGACAACACTTCTTGTGCTACGTCACTACCCATAGGTGACTCTTTCTTGATCTGCCTAAACAGAGAACTGTAAGCATTCTTCTGTGCAGTGGTGAGGGTTGGATTGTTTGACATAAACAATGCTTCAATCTCATCGGGTGTAACTGTACGTTCATAACGATCCATAGCACGGTCAATAGACTGCTTGATCTTACGTACATCTTTACTGAACAATCTGTCAGGACACTTGGCACCACGATGATCCTCGTAGAACTCCTTGTCCATCAGACTGCGTATTAATGATAATTCCATTATGTTTCTCCTAGTGTGTTTAAGTTTTCTATGTCGGTAGGATTACGATATTTCAGGTCATCTGTCAAACGTAATACTTTTACGTTGTCTACATAACCACGTAGTTCTTTGGCAAACTGTAGTGTTTTTGGTAGGGCATCGGGGTCAAGTGCAATGATAACCGTTGTGAACCGTGATAAGTACTGCTTATGTACCTCAGAGAGTGACGTACCCAACACTGCTACCCCGACATATACGCCACCCTCTGAGCATCCAGAACCGCCTGTCGCACCTACAATAGCTGCACTCACACAGTCCTCAACGACTACTGCCGTAGTACCACACCCATGCACATAAGGCAAGGGGTTTTTACCATATCTTTTCCACTTAGGTAATTTTTTTCCTAGTGCTCTGCCAGTGGCATCCACCATGATATTGTTGTGTACCACAGGAAATACGACACGATCTTCTTTTACATCATACAACAAGTCCTGTTCTACAGACCACAGTCTCCACTTGTAGCAGAAGTCAGAGATACGAATGTAACTCTTCACTATCCACTCAGGTTTCTGGAAGGGTACTGCTTCTGTTTCTTGTGCCATACTGCCTAATGACTTACGAATGTCATCACTTGTAAGATGGGTACGTGTGCCACCAGACACACGACACCCTGCCTTGTAACAATTCCATACAAGCTGACCCATATTATTGGTAGCTGTAAACGTTTTAATGCCACCACATACTGGGCAGTTAGTACGTTTAGTCTCACCATTAACTAGGTGCATATCACTTATATGTTCTTTTATATTCATCATGTATCACTTTCTGTGTTGTTCGTTTCACTCAAGCATACAGACATGTCTCTCTGTGTCAAGGCACTATTTGCACTTTCGTAAGTATGCTTCATGTATGGTTTCACAGATGCAACATGTGTATGCCCTGTCACTGCCATGATTTGGGGCAAAGGTACACCCTTATCAACCATCTGTGTTACACCAGTACGACGAATGTCCATCAGACGTAGCTCATCGGATAGCTTTGCTAGTCTCATGATATTGCGTCCAACCTTGGACAGTCTCTCCATAGCATAGGGTTGGAACCTACCATCCCGTGGTTGTGGGTGTGGTGCAACCCATTCCTGAAAACCAAAGTCAGCTTTCTGTTCTAGCAGCATAGCATTCAGGTTGTCACTGATAGGCAGGAACACCTCTGACCTACGCTTGCTCTGCTCCAACGTTAGTTGTTGCTTCTTCAAGTCAAGGTTATCCCAACGTAACATACGCATGTCACCCAATCGCTGGCACCACTCGTATGCCATGTGCACAATCAGTCCAATGTTACGGTACTGGAAGTCACTATATGCTACGTCAAGGAATTTATTCACCTCACCATGTGTCCATATAACTTTACGCTGCTTCTGCTGCTTACGTTTGATCTTGGCAAAAGGATTTTGCTCTGCGTGTTCCATCTGAATGGCGTAGTTGTACACTCTACTCGCACACGTTGCCGCATGGTTAGCAAAACTGACACCACGTTCAACCCATTTCTCATATGCTTGCTTTGCAACTTTAGGTGTAACCTCTCTGTACTTACGGCACCCAATTGTTTGGTGTACCACTGTCAAGAAGTACCTGTAGTCAACCTTGGTTGAGTCACGTAACATCTTGAAATCATTAGATAAATAATAAAAGTTGATAAGGTCAGTGACCTTGCTGCTTGGCTTTAGCTTCACAACTTTTGATTGTTCCTCACGGTATGCGTCAATGTCTCTGTTGTATTCACGTGCAATCTGTCTTGCAACTTTTGGATCGTCACCTAGTTCTTCACGTTCTACTACTCCCTCATTCACCAATGTTTGTGGTGGATTAAAACGGTATGAGATGTCACCCGAAGGTGACACTCGCTGTTGTACATATCGTGGTAAGGTTCTCATGTGTTATGCAGCCTCCAATGTAATGAACCGATCATCAGATACCCACTTGGATACCTCTTGCTCACGTGACCACATGCTGATAGCCTGTGTGTCGTTGCCTGTGTTACGTAGGTTAAACCCGTTACGTTCATCGGCATACGATGCATAGTTTGTGAACGCAGAGTACAATGCCCACTTATTGTGACCACGTGTCGCAGCCTCTTGTAAGTACAGCATGTACATTTTCTCTGCCTTACGTTCAGATGAAATCATTTCTTCCAACAGAGAACGAACGTCCACATATTTTGTGGATGTCTGCGCCCACACTTGCATCTTACCTGCCTCAGTGTAGAAGTCAGTACGAGCACGAGCAAGTTCATAGATGAAACTCTCCATAGAAAAGTTTGCAGTGTTCTTCTTACGGATTTTGTCATACTCTCCACGAATACATCCATTGGTGCAGAAGAAATCAATAGCACCGAAGTACACTTGGTTGCTGCATGAACCGTCAATACCATGTAATGATATGATACGATTACCAATCTGTGTTTGGTGCTTGTCAGTTGTGATCTCCACCTGCATGTCAGGTAGTTCAATGTCAAGCATTGACCATGCACCATTACGTGCAGTTTTCCAATTGAACTTGGCATTCATCAGTTCAGATGAAAGCAGTTCGTCAGTCACAGTGTCCATGACACCACGGTAAAAGTCACCATGTGATGCACACTTGAATGACTTACCGACGATACCAAGGTACTCGCCAGTGTCTGCATTGATGACGTATTTCTTATCGTCAACCTTAGTTGGTTCAAACTCTACGTCAAAGTCTAGGTGGGTTGGAATATCAAACGGCATAATTTATCTCCTTCAGTTGTTTGTATGGCAACTGTGCCATAGTTATATAAGTATGTCAACATCTATTTGTAAAAGATGTGTGACCCATGTGTTACTGTTTGTGTGTAGTGATTGCGCCACCACGGTCTAACATAGTTAGCATGGTAATGTGTGGCACCATCGGTGTTATCTTCATGGAACCCATACACTACGTTATGGGCTACCACCTTGGCATACAGCCAATGTACTTCTTCACGAGGTGTGTCGGACTTACCGTCACAGTACCAACTGAACTGGCACTTGTGTTTGCCACGGTGAAAGCCCTGATACACTACCTTGCAAGCATCGTCAGGGAATGCGTCATGTGCCACACGATTGAGCACAACGTGGGCAACGGCATACATACCTGCCATAGGTTCACTACGTGCCTCGTGATACACATTCAGTGCGATACATGTCAGTGCTGCTTCAAGCATCCTCAATCTCCTCTGGCTGTATGTACACAGTTTCAAAAGGGTTATCGTTGTCACAAAACGGACACACTTCTATGAAGTGTTCTCCCTCTTCAAACACACGATCACACTGTAAACAATGTACTAAATCAAGCATACGCTACCTCCCAGTTTTGGTATTCAAACCAATCAGGCACATCACGTTTAGTCCACACCATCTTGAACCTGTGTTGCTTCGTCTGATAGAACTGACGATAGCTTTGGATAGGCCACGGTCTACCTGACTTTAGGTCAGTGTGTTCACTGAAACACTCAGGGTGTGCAGTCAATTCACCTGTCGGCACGAACCTTGCACCCTCACGTAGTGCATCAATGAAACGTTCTGATGCATGTTGTCTGCCATATCTGTAGGTATACTCCAGACACATGTGGTTCCACAATCGGAAAGCATACATGTAATTGCTACGTGTCTTACCTGCCCACAGTGTGCATGGATGCTTGGCATGTGCTACACGGTACAGTTCATGCTCATCGGCATACTTTGGGTTAGCCTGACGCACCACAGTGCATAACATCTGTGCTTCTTCTAGTGGCATCTTGACCACATGCTTGTCACACAATGCTTGTGCAATCTCCTGTGGCGTATCAGCTATAATGAAACGGTTCATGGTTTCTCCTTTGGTTTAGGTATAGGGTGGTCTGACCAATCGTCACACGGGTCATCCAGTGGCATTGGCTTCTGGTCTGACGATGTTGATGTATATACGGTATGCATCATGTAAACTCTCCGCATCTGAGGTCAGTATAACTTCGTCACCTACCTCTGCATATTGCTTCAGCTTTTGTATACTGATGCGTTTATCACCACGTTTGGCACTACGATAAAACTTTACATCACCCTCTGTGCCATCGGCATATTCACCGACAACAGAGAATGCGTTTCGCATAGTACGTTCTTTTTCTGTGTCGTACCATTCTGCGGTAAAAAACTTATCGTCATAGTTCATGCCAAAGTCACTGTCCAGAAACTCTCGCACAGATTTGTTGGCGTCAATGATGCTTTTATCTAGCATCGTTTTAGTTAGTTTGATTTTAGCTTCCATGTTTACTCCTTACTGTATCATAAATGGTGCTTCATGTATGAAGTCATACTGTTTGTATTCTTCCATTTCAAATTCGCCACACTCCACAAAGTCAATCTGGTTTGCGTCTGGATGCTCGTGTTGAGCTAAACGCATGGCAAACTCTGTGGCAGTGTGCCAATCATTGATTGCGGGGTAAGTGTCATCCAACTGGATAAGACTTTCCACCCCGTCTATTTCAACTACGATTTCGTAGCCCATTATTTTCATTCAGTTCTCCTTTGTAGTACCATGCACGGTCATCATCTTTTAGAACATACGGCTTCCAATGTTCGGGATAGCCAGTGTCTTCATCCCTTTGAGGTTTGAATTTAAATGTATCACGTAGATACCACATCTTTCTTTGCAAATCACGTAGTTGTGACAGTGACACATCAAAGCCATCAGACACATCACGCAATAGATCATCAATGCAATTGTATAGGTCAAGTAGTTTCTCTACTTCTTCTCGTGTTAGTTCTTCATATAGTTCTGTTGCCATAGGTGTATCTCCTTGTATTAATTCCCTTACTTCTTCAGGTGTCATGAACGTGCTCCTTTCGCATATAGGTATGGCCTATTTCTGTGATCGCCAACGACCATGCTTGGCTGTAGTTGTAGCATAGCACGTTTGGCTGTACGTACTGGTGTCGTGTCATATACATCAACGAATGTGTCAAACTTGTATGGGTTGTATGACACAAGTGTGTAGTCCAAATAGTCTGGATGATACTCTGGATCAAAGTCATCAAAGTGTGTGATCTCACCACGAACAAAGGCATGAACATTCTTCTTGCCCTCACGCAGTACACGTTCACGCCCTGCCTTACGTACCACAAACTTAGGGTCACGAATGTGCACCTTGTCAGTGTGTAAGATTACTCTGCCAGTGGAACACTGACGGACAGACCACGTGTATCTGTGTAGGTTAAAGTAAACTTCAACTCGCATTGCTTTGCTCCTTCACATACTTCATTGCGATACGTTTGTTATGTGTGATGATGACCACACGATCATGATCATCATACACAACCCATTTACTTTTACGCCGCACCAATTGCATCCAGTTGTTTCTCCACCTTACGCAGTTGAACACGCAGCTTGCGTTGCTCTGTCAGCAACTTTGTCTTGCCAGTGTACTTGGCTTTGATGACACCTAGCTTCTTGAGCACTTGTGTACGATAGATCACACGGTTAGGCAATTCATTCAGTGCCTCTGCCACTTCAGCAATGGTCATTTCATCCCAACACTCCACCAACACTTCGTCAATCATGACGTAGTTGTATGTGAACGGCTTTGCCTTGTTCATGTGGAATGTGTGCTCTGCATACAATGCAGGGTGAGCAGATAGGACTTTAGGTGTGTATGCTGAATTTGTCATGGGGTATTCTCCTTATATTAAGATGCTAGTTTACGGTTAAGTTGTTTGTTCTTACGTGCAATCTTACGATCACGTTTCCAATCGTCACGTTTAGGTTTCTGTCCAATGTTGGACACTTTAGAAAACTTAATAAAGTTTTTCATTTCGTAACGCATTTTGTTTCTCCTTCTTACTGAGTTTGCGTTTGTTGCCCTTCTTGGGCGGCACTACCTGTGGGCTTTTGCGCTGCTGTAGCAGTGCTCTCGCCACGGGGTTGATCACCCCAGATTTGTTTGTCGATTTCATTTTGCAACTCCTGCAATGCTGTGATCAGACTAGGCAGTGTCTTGTCATATCTGATCGGGTTGTCTAGGTCACTCACATCTGCAATTTCCTGCACAGATGTGATGCCATTTGAAATGTGTTGAGCAATAGATATTTCTCTACCTAAGTAGTGAACATAAATGTTATTCATAGCATTGTGTACTTGCATGTTATTACACTCCTTGTGCTACTGTGTCAGCTTTACGTTTACTGCTACCATGTGCAGGAAACCCAATGATTGCATCACGTTGTTTTGCACACAGTTGGCATGTAGAGCATGACACATCATCACGAATTGTGGCAGGACATACGACAATCTTACGACCCTTTGGGGTCACAGTGTTAGTTGTCTGTGCCTCTGGCAATACTGTCGCCACAGGCCCAATGCCAAGGTCATACAATGCATCTGCATGTTTGACATTGTTGGCAGATAGATTGACGACAAAGCCTTTGTCATTCATACGTTTGACCACACGAGCATTATGCTTGTCAGTCAATACGGGATAGTGAGTGTAAGTGAAACCACGTTTGCCAACATTGGCATCGGCAAGTTGATCGTTGGCATCGGCATCCAAACGTTTGCCATCACCTGCAAGATCACCTGCTTGGTTGTGTCTCCACAACTGACCATCCTTGAAGGATGCCACAGTGTTGATGAATGTGTCCCATGCATCGCCACGTTCACCACTGGTCACTTTAGCCCAATGCATTGCCAATGGCCCACCATCTGCATAGCAGCCATTTTTCTTGAACTCACATTCATCAGGGCATGTAGCAGCAGATGTAGTTGTGACAGGAATAGGGCCAACCTTACGGTTACCTGATTTAGGGGTAGTGTGTACTGTGTAAGTCATTTGCTTACTCCGTAAAAGTGTCCAACGTTGGACGGTTTCATTTAGTAGCGTTCAGCTTGTTCAAGCCAACGTAGTGCTACATCTGTGGATGATGCACCAACAGACAAACATATGTCAACAGCTTTCTGTTGAACCGCTTGTTCCTCCGCAAGTTGGTATTCCAACTCACGTTGAAGATAGTCCACCATTTCAGGTGTTGGCACAATACCACGTGGTCTGATGCCATGTACATCTTTGTACAAATCACTGAAAAAATCTAAATCCATGTTAAACTCCAAGTTTATGTCTATACATGTTATATAACACTTTCACTAAAGTATCAAGTGTTTATATAACTGTAAGACAATAAGGTAGGATCATTCGGTTCTTTCCAACCACTGTCATACGACAGTGACTTTTCATTAGGCGTTTTAACATTAGCCAATACTTTGGCTATCTCAAGTTTCTGCTTTAGCAGTTCAGCTTTCGTCATTAGTATTCTCCATCACCAAACCAGATGGTGCAAAGCATCATCAGTGTGACAGGTACAAGCACTATCAGTGCTACAGGTTCAATCCATGCTCCTGCTACTGCAATGATGATCACTGTAGTGATTGCAAGTATGCCAAGCCATACGAACATCAGGATAAGGTTTCTAAAGATATTTGCGAACTCATTTTTCATAACTAAATCTCCGATTTACAGTCGAGTGTAAAGCCAGCTTACGCTGACTTCTCTTGTTTTGCAATAGCAGATATAAGGTCATCTACGATGGTTTCAAGGTCAAGGCCATTGGCCTCACACTGCTTGATGATGGTATTGACCATCACTGTACGAGTGATAGGAACAGAAACCTTTGTTTCTGAGTGTTGCACCAACTTTGTTGGTTTGTTGTCATCAGACTGTCCAACGTTGGACGGTTCAGCTTTAGCTGTAGGTTCATCTGCTTTAGCAGCCTTACGCATAGCAGCTTGTAAAGCTGTAAGGGATGTGAAGCCTTTCTTTGAGGCTTTGATGAACTCCACACACTCAGCTTGGTTCTCATAGAACCATAGAGCTTCGGCACGACGACGACGATCAATGTTGGCAATGCCATGTGTCCGAAGGACATGAGTAGGGATTTGACCACTGTCCAGAGCACTTTGTGCTTTGAGTGTGGACAGCAGCTTACCCAAACGAGTGTCAAAGCCATTGGCTTTAGTAGACTGTTTCACACTGTTCAGTGTGCTCCACATTTTGCCTAGGGCTTTGCCCTCTTTCACTAGAGCATCCAAAGTTGTTCCAACTTGGTTTGAAGCTGATTTTGCCATAATACTATCCTTTACTAACTTATGTTACATTTAAGAGAGTTTACTTATCTCTCTCACCCTAAAGGGAGAGATAATAAACTATCTATGTAACAGTATAAGTTAGTAAGTAGTAAGTGCCGAGTTTCCCGTGTGATCCTCTGCCCGTGCCGTTTCACGGGTGGTTGCAGTAATCTGTGATTACGAAACTCGTGCGCTAAACTCGTGAGGCCAAGCCCACTGCAATTCACCGTCCAATGTTGGACAGTTTTGTGATCACAAGTAAACAGCCAGTCACCCCTTATGGGGTGTGGTTAAAATGTGCATCGGCATTGCAACACACACTGTGATCACAAATCCTATGGTTTCACACAGTCTAAAGACTGGCAACTGATTCCATAACAGTTGTCGCAGTTGGCTAAGTCACTGAATTTGTTGAAGCTTCTCGTGTGTTGGTGTGACATGTGTATGTGTTTGCGTTCACCTGTGTGCATGATGTGTGTAACATGCGTCATGACGTGTGATGTGCGGGGGTAGGCGGGGGCCACGTGGGGGGTGTACGTATATGTATACACGTATCTACACAGATCAGGAAAAATGAAGTGTTAACCACATTACATATATAGTGGTTTACACAGAACATGGTTCCAAAAAACGTGGGATACATAGAACGTTTTCCCTAATATTGTAGCATAGTAAAGTTTAGGGGTTGACATGCCTCACAAAATGTGTAAAACTATAATAGTTAAAACTAAGATGACACTTTAAGTGATTACACTTTAAATGTTCACTTAGCTGTTAATATAGTTAGATATAATTATACTTAACTAATATTACACTTATATGTATCACTTTAAATGTACACTTTAAATGTAACGCCGTTAGGCGAGGAATTTGTGTATTTATTACGAAAGTTCTTGACAATGAGTAAAAAATCAGTAAAACTATATACTGACGATGTTCTTTCTGAGTTTTATACTCACGTAATGAATGGAACTGTAGATCAATTACATATCCCCCATAGTGATGTATTCTACGTGCGAGAGGCTGTGCAGAATCATTATGGCAGGAAGTTTACGTTAGAACATGTAGAGTGGGCTATGCGTATGGAAGGATGGACAGACAGTGTCGATACCAGCGAGAGTTAAAAGTACAATGGAACGTTTGGGATTGTCAGGCGTTAATAAACCTAAACGTACCCCTAAGCACCCAACTAAGTCACACGTAGTGATGGCTAAAGAGGGTGAAACATATAAACTAATTCGTTTTGGTGAGCAGGGTGCAAGCACTGCAGGTAAACCCAAAGCTGGTGAGTCTGACCGTATGAAAAAGAAACGTGCATCATTTAAAGCACGTCACAGAAAAAATATTGCTAAAGGTAAGTTGAGTGCAGCTTATTGGGCAGATAAAGTTAAATGGTAAATAGGAGTAAGTACCAATGCTAACAAAAGCACAAAGAGCTGCACGTGCGGCACGTCAAGCAGCACAGGAAGCTAAGACAGTAGTAAAGAAAGGCAGCATTGCTAAGAAGATGACTGTCAGTAAATCAGACATTGAACAAGCAAAGACAGCCAATCAACTAGACGCAATGCAACGCCGTATTGATGATATGCCAGATGGTAATCGTAAAAAGATGATGCAGAACATGTTGGATGCGCAACGTGACAAGTTTGAAAAAATGCAGTCTGATGAAGTCACTAGTCGTACATTAAAAAGTGCACGAGCTAAACCAAAAGAACAGGTTAGTTTGTCTGAAGCACCTTTTGACTATAACAAAGGTGGTATGGCCCGTAAAAAGTATAACAAAGGTGGCTATGCTAACTGTGGTGCATCTATGAAGCCTACACAGAAATCTACTAAGATGGCATACGGCGGTATGGCACGTAAGAAGTAATGCTATGTGGATAGGGATAATGCTCGTATGTTTTGATCCTATGGCATTGTCCTGTAAGATTATAGCAAAACCAGAACCTTTCTACACTGAACAAGCTTGTTTAGAAGAAGCAGAAAAGATAGCTACCAATATAAGAGCAGGGGGTGCATATGCTACACCACACTGCCATAAGATTGAAGGAAACAGTGCCTAATGACCCCAGAACAAATAACACAGATTACTGCTCTTGGTTACATTGTAGTTAATCATGGACAACATGTAGAAGACATAAACAAAAACATTGTAATGACACGCAATGAAGACGGTACATACATTACAGATGTTAAAGAGTTACAAGCCATAACACAAGAAACTAAACTAGTTCGTGCTCGTAATGAAAAGGGTCAGCTAATGGCAGATGATCCTTCTACACCTGATGTTAATGAAGCATGGACAACTAAAATAGTTAAAAAAGTAAAAGGTAAAAAGTAAGTGGTAGCTTTTAGTTATAACACAGTAACTGAAAGTGTTGCTGTTACAGCCACTGCAGGTGGGGCAAGTAGTGATGTTTTATACACTTGCCCTAATAACTATGATGCTATAGTTACTTTTCTTCACGTAAGTAATGGTGCTTCATCTACAGGTAATGTTTCTATTCAGTGGTATCATAAAGAAGATAACACGTACTATACTATAGTTGATAATAAGTCTATAGCAGGTAATGATGTATATAACATGATTACATCTGATAGGTTGCACTTACACGCAGGTGACAAGATAACTGTATTTAATGGTGGTGGTACTATGGGTGTCACAATATCTGCAGAGGAACATTACAACCCTAACAGAAAAGCATAACGGACTTGCATTATTGTCTATAGTATGTTATAACTATATATGATATAACTATCTCGTGTAGTAAAAATGCTACACTATCATATAAGGAGATAGTTATGAAAGAATGGTTTAAAAAAGTATTTGTTGCATTGATTGAAGCTCGTCAACGTGAAGCAAATGCAAAGATTGCAGCAATGCAACTTTATCGTATGTCAGATCGTGAACTAAATGATATTGGCATTGGTCGTGGAGATATTCGGAGAGTAGCTTATGAGGAAGTCCAAAACTACAAGAACAAAAAAGAAAATGTCTCGTGGTGGCAGTACCTCAACAGTAAATTCGGCGGGAAACTACACAAAACCAACCATGCGTAAAAACTTGTTCAACAAGATTAAAGCAGGTACTAAGGGTGGAAATGCAGGTCAATGGTCTGCACGTAAAGCCCAAATGTTAGCCAAGCAGTATAAAGCTGCAGGTGGTGGATATAAGAGCTAAGAGGGCAATATGGACCCAGTGACAATTATCAGTGGGGCCACTGTTGCCTTCAACGCACTTAAAAAAGGCTTTGCAATAGGCAAGGACTTACAGGATATGTCTAGCCAACTAACACAGTGGGCGGGACATATGGCTGACTTAGGTCAAGCTGAGAAACAAGTAAACAATCCCCCTTGGTGGAAATCATTAGGTGGCTCGGTTGAAGCTGAAGCAATGGAAGTGTTTGCCGCTAAACGTAAAGCAGAGCAAATGCGTAAAGAGCTAAAAGACTATATTAGTTTTACAATGGGTCCGTCTGCTTGGGATGAACTGATACGCATTGAAGCTAAGATACGTAAACAAAAAAGAGAACATGAATACCGTAAGGCTGAGTTACAAGAAGCTATTATAACTTGGACTATATCAGGGTTACTACTACTTAGTGGTATAGGCGGTATCATATTCTTTGCATGGTTAATGTCAAATGGCTAAAGCTAAATCACAACAAAGCTTAGATAAATGGACTCGACAGAAGTGGAGAACTAAAAGTGGTAAACCTTCGACGCAAGGCCCAAAAGCTACAGGAGAACGTTATCTACCTGAAGCAGCAATTAAAGCAATGTCTAGTTCGCAGTATGCAGCTAGTTCAGCAAAGAAAAGAAAAGATACTGCAGCGGGTAAACAATTTTCTCAGCAGCCTAAAGGCGCAGCTAAAACGGCTGCACGTTTTCGGAGGACGTAATGGTAGTTGACTTTGACGTAGATGGTGATGGCGTTATCACGGCAGAAGAAGTAGCAATGAAAGAACGTATGCTTGAAATAGAGCTACGTGAAGAAAAAGCTGAATCACAAAAGTTTATGGCGTGGGTAGCTATGGGCATGATGATTATCTTTACTGTATTTCTATTTACACCAATGATGTCTGATTCACGTGTTAGTGCTCTAGCAGATTTGCTAGGGTTATTTTATATTGCACAGACTGGTGTAGTTGCTGCGTACATGGGAGCTACAGCTTATATGGCAGGTAAGCCTATGGGCAACAAAGTGGCAATGAGTAAGGATATGAGATAATGTTAGCACCAAGACGTGATGCATTTCAAGGTTTAAGAAATCAAGTTGCTGGATTAGCAAGTAGAAGAGTTAATGCCCAACAACAAGTTCCTTCAGCTATGATACCTACACAGAATGCTCAAGTACAATCTCTTATGATGCCCCCAGAGCTACAACGTATACAGGCAATGGGGTTGTCTTATCAATCAAAATTACAAAATGATTCTTTTTTACAAGGCATACGACAACAACAAGAAAAACTTGGAGCCGCTATACAACAAAAGCAACAGGGCTACGTAAATTCCGTCCAACAGTTTTTTAATACTGCTCCACCAGAGTTAAGACAATTTCTTAACTCACCTCAAGTAATGCAAAACATAAATGTGGCTTATGCAAACAGTCAGCCAGAGTTTGCGCAAATGCAAGACTTGAATAGACAATACACTGAATATGTTCAAACTAACTATGGTGAAGAACAAAAAAGACTTCAGGAGTTACAACAGCAAGCAGCACCTCAGATAGAGCAGTATCAAAATCAAATGAGGCAATATCGTGGGATTATGGATCAACAAGGTGAAACTCCTAACTATATGGGTTCAGATTTTAAAAACATAAGTGCTGAAGAAGCAGGATTTAAAGCACCTACTGGACCTGCTACTCAAGGAATGGAATTTTATTATAATCCTACTACTCAACAGAAAGTAACTGTAATGAGTGGTGGATATGGAGTTCCAGAAGGATTTGTAAAAGGTAACTCTATGGGTTATCAAGATCAACCACAACCTTACAATCAAAACAACCAATCAAATTTTTCAGCACAACAGGCTTTATTTAATCAAGCTCAACAAAAAAAGAACAATTTAACACCAGAACAATTTCAAAGCGCAATGGATCGGGCCGTAAAAGAAAGTAATGTTAAAACTATTTTTGGTGTGCAACCACAAAATCCATATACATCAACAACTGCAGTAGATTCTACAGGTACTCCTATAACTGGAATACAACCAGCACAACAACAACCAACAGTTAAACCAATAGTAGACCCTATTCGTACTCCTATATTTAAACCGCCTACACCTTTAAATCCAATAAAACAAGAACCTGTTAAACCTATAGTAGACCCTAAAATAGAACCTGCACGTCCACCTATTGCTTTAGCTACCCAACCTACAATTAAACCTGAAGTCGATCCTATTGTAGAACCTGTAAGAAATAGGTATGCCCCTAGACAATACCAAAGCTTAAATACTAATGTAAAAGGACTTATGAGATAATGGCATTTAATTTATCACAACGATCATTAGATAAACTAGAAGGTGTTCACCCTGATATGGTAGCAGTTGTTAAACGTGCTATTGAACTGACAGACGTTGATTTCGGTGTGACGTATGGTGTCAGAACTTTAGCAGAGCAGGAAGAACTGTATAACTCTGGACGATCACAGACTATGAAATCCAAACATCTTATTCAAGACGATGGATATTCACATGCCGTAGACCTTGTAGCCTATTTTGGTTCTAACGTAAGTTGGGAACTTAATGTCTATGATAACATCTGCGATGCTATGGCACAGGCAGCAGAAGAACTAGAGGTGCCTATCAAATGGGGTGCGGCTTGGTCAGAGGGTGACATTCGTTACTACGATGACACTGCAGAGGACGCAATGAATGCGTACATTGACCTACGTAGATCACAAGGTCGTAGACCCTTTATTGATGCTCCACATTTTGAGATGATGTAATGCGATGGTTAGTTCTGGCCTTATTGTTATCTAGTTGTGGTTTAACTTCTTTTATTCCTAGTGGTGGAACTAATGTTGCTGCTAATACACAGTTAGGTAAAGAAAACAAACAGGCTGTAGTTACTTACGAAGAAGAAGAAACTAATAACGCAGGACGTGACATCGTTACAGAAACAAAAGAAGTAGAAGCAGGTCCAGTAGAAAAGTTACTGATTAGTAATCAAAACATTCCACCTTGGGTTATGTTCTTGTTGCTACTAGGATGGCTACTTCCTACCCCGACACAAATAGGTCAAGCATTAGCAAACTTTGTGCTTGCATTATTTAAAAGAAAGAGTTAAAATGGCACGAGCATTAACAGAAAAACAACAGAAACTACTTGCAGTTTTATTTGACGAGGCAGGTGGTGACATTAATGTTGCTAAACGAATAGCAGGATATTCGGATGCTACTTCGTCTACTGAAATCATTAACTCTTTGAAAGAAGAAATACTAGATGCTACATCTGCATACATGGCACGTAATGCTCCTAAAGCTGCAATGGCTATGGTAGGTGCTTTGTATGATCCTACAGAACTAGGTATTCGTGATAAGATGTCAGCAGCAAAAGAACTATTAGATCGTACTGGCCTAGTTAAAACAGAGAAGATGCAAGTAGAAGCTAAAGGTGGTGTAATGCTAATGCCACCAAAACAAATGGATGACGATGACTAAACCTCTGCAAAAGTGGAAGTTACCCCAACCGACAGACATAAAAGAAGACAATGAATGGGTTCCTATTCCCCGTATATCTAGGACCATTCCATTTGGCTACGAAGTAGACACCGATGATCCCGATGTACTTTTACCTATTGAGCATGAACTTGATATGCTTGAACAGGCACAAAAGTACCTTAAGCAGTATTCATATCGTGAAGTAGCTAATTGGCTAACACGAAATACAGGTAGAGATATATCTCACGTAGGATTACGGAAACGGTTGGACAATGAGCGACAACGAAAAAACAAAGCTGCAAGCTTACGCCGATGGGCAGACTATGCGAAAAAGGCAATCGCCAAAGCGGAAGAAATTGAACGCACAAGACTTGGAGCCAAAGCCGACGAGGAAGCGAACTACAGCAAAGCCAAAGCCTGAACCTGCAAAAATAGTTGAAGAGATTCCAATTGAGGAACAACACAACGTAATCTTTAAACCTAATGCAGGACCACAGACAGACTTTCTTGCTGCGGGGGAACGTGAAGTCCTATATGGCGGCAGTGCGGGTGGTGGAAAAAGTTATGCAATGTTAGCTGACCCTTTACGATATATGGGTCACCCAAACTTTTCAGGGCTACTGCTGCGTCACACAACAGAAGAACTTAGGGAACTTATATTTAAGTCACAAGAAATGTACCCTAAGATATGGCCTGGAATTAAATGGTCAGAAAGAAAGATGCAGTGGACTGCGCCATCTGGTGCGAGATTGTGGATGTCCTACCTAGACAGGGAAGATGACGTTCTGCGTTACCAAGGTCTAGCTTTTAGTTGGATAGGCTTTGACGAACTTACTCAGTGGGCCACCCCCTTCGCATGGAACTACATGAGATCACGTCTACGGTCCACTGCACCCGACTTGCCTATCTTTATGAGGGCAACTACAAACCCAGGAGGTAGGGG
>Ga0208427_1000397_pt1 | contig 18760 bp, 30 predicted proteins | sample DEB08_DNA_FD_184532 | JGI IMG/M metagenome (GOLD analysis project Ga0208427, IMG submission 184532) | Aqueous microbial communities from the Delaware River and Bay under freshwater to marine salinity gradient to study organic matter... | ecosystem: Environmental > Aquatic > Marine > Coastal ...
GACGGCAGAATGAAGATGGGGTATACGAGGGTGATATAATTCTGAAGGACGAAAATAAAAACAGGTTCGTTTTACAACAATATACCGGATTAAAAGATTCTTCTGGAAAAGAAATTTATGAAGGTGATATCATAGAAAATGAAAATTTTATCGGAGAAGTCATTTTCCAGCAGGGGGCTTTTTATCTCAAAGAGATTATATCGAAAAAAATACCCATTCATAGAATTGTAGGAGCTCTTTATTGGGATAAGATTATTGGGAATATTTTTGAAAAACCATGTAAAGTTGATCATAACGGAGAATAGTTTAGTATGTGATAATTATGAAAGGGACTGCGCAATAACATAATGAATGTACATGTACCAGATGAATTGAAATTAAAATACCCGCAAATGGAATTTCGTGGAAAACCCCGGATTATTTCCGGAAAAAAAGTAATTGCAGCAAAGAATAATGCAACTGATCAACACTTTTATTATTCTTTTGATGAAGACTTTTTTTGGTTTAAAAATTGTGAAATACCGAATTGGTATATAATATAAAAACATGTATAGATTAGATAAAACAGATTGTTTTTTTGGAGGAATGGTTATAGGGATACTTTTGGTGTGGGTTATAGGGATACTTTTGGTGTGGGGAGCTTTTGAGATATTCGATAAACGGATCGTTCAATTACAACAACAAGCAATTGCTCATGGATATGCTGACTATCTTGTTGATACTAACAAAACCGTAACATTTCAATGGAAAAAATGAAACCACATTACCACATAGTTATAATTCCAGATATTCATTTAAAGCATGAATTTGTAGAAGATTTTTTGTATTCATGCACATACGATAAAGCTATCTTTCTTGGAGATTATTTTGATAATTTTGGGGATAACCCATGGCAAAATCAAAATACCGCAAAATGGTTGAAAGAATCGATTCATGTTAATAACCATATCCATTTAATTGGAAATCATGATTTACCGTATATGTTTAATGGTGAAGGGTATTTGTGCTCTGGGTTTGATTATGATAAAAATAAAGTTATCAATCAAGTTCTAAATATTTACGATTGGGCTCAATTAAAATTATTTCACATCGAACAAATAAACGGTGAAAATTGGTTGTTTAGTCATGCAGGATTTACAAATAGTTGGATTACAGAAAATACTGATAACCCTATCATAATGCTTATTAATGAGGAAGAATGGTTTGATCGTGTTTTATCAAAACAATTAATTGTCGAAAATTCATTATTTCGTAATGTAAGTCCTCGATCAGGTGGGTCTCATAAAAGATCCGGTTTGTTGTGGTGCAGAACTTCTGAATTTACTCCAATTAAAGAGTTAAATCAGGTGTTTGGACACACCCCAACCCTTGATCTTATCCCGGTTGAAATATATCCGAAAAATTGGGCTATTGATACTCACTTAAATTATATTTGTACGATGAATGAACATGGAGTAATGACAACTCATGAAATTAACTAAAGAACATCTAAAACCAGTCAAGGTTCAAGTCAGGGATCAAGTCTATTGACCAGTCAGGGAACAAGTCTATAGTCAAGTCAGGGAACAAGTCAGGGATCAAGTATATCATGAAATTAACTAAAGAACATTTAAAACCAGTCAGCAATCAAGTCTATGGTCAAGTCTGGGATCAAGTCTGGGATCAAGTCTGGGATCAAGTCTGGTATCAAGTCAGGGATCAAGTCTGGGAACAAGTCATGGGTCAAGTCAGGGATCAAGTCTGGGGTCAAGTCAGGGGTCAAGTCAGGGATCAAGTCAGGGAACAAGTCTATAATGAAATTAACTAAAGAACATCTTAAACCAGTCAAGGATCAAGTCTATGGTCAAGTCAGGGCTCAAGTTTATGATCAAGTCGGGGATCAAGTCTGGTATCAAGTCTGGGGTCAAGTCAGGGATCAAGTCTATAGACAAGTCTATGGTCAAGTCAGGGATCAAGTCTATGATCAAGTCAGGGATCAAGTATATCATGAAATTAACTAAAGAACATTTAAAACCTGTTTAGGATCAAGTCTATAGACAAGTCAGCAATCAAGTCTGGGATCAAGTCAGGGTTCAAGTCGGGAATCAAGTCTATTGGCAACAAGTCTATTGGCAAGTCAGGTATCAAGTATATCATGAAATTACCTAAAGACCATCTTAAACCAGCCCGGAATGAAGTTAGGACTCGAGTATGGAGTGAAGCTTATGTCCAGTTTCATGACCAGATTAGCTATGATATCATACACTTAACCCGCACTCAAATTGATGATATAATTTTCCATCGAGTCTGGATGTTAATCCGAGTACATGTTAATCCAGAGACAAAATTTAGCTGGTTAAAAATAAGTTGAATTTTAATAGATATACCATACAATATATTAAATGAAAACATACACCGTTGATCAAATTAAAGATTGGTTATCAGGATTTTTTTATGTGGATAGTAACGGTAAAGTATTAAACCATGGGTTAGCTTTAAAATCTATTATCCAATTAATTGAAGACGATCAAGATGGTATAGAAGCTGTGTTTGAAAGAAAAGAATATTATGAAAACAAAATCAACAAATACTTGCAATGATAATGATCAATTTGATAATGATTTACCACAAATTTTTGTTCGTAATACTACGGAACATGAAGACGGATCAATGACTATTGAGTTCGATACGAACGACGCGTTTGATAAAATGTATCTAGAACAAACAGGAAAAAAACGTATAACTAAACGTGGATTATCAAAGTTTGTTTATGATTTAATCGAAAAATCAATCACAAATACAGACGGATATTCAATTGAAAACTCAAGTACCTTACCTGATTAATCTGTTCTTAATATTAGTTTTGTTTGTATTTTGTCTTATTATGACAGAAAATTATAACCAACTCAATATTGATAATTATGATTTGCAAAACCGAGTAACTACTTTGGAAGATACTATGTTTTGGGTGTTAACGGCTAAACAAAAACCACATAATCTGAGATATGAGAAACTTGGTGACGATCTTTATAACAGTTTTAATGCTAATGAGCAATAATTTATCAGGTGAAGCAATAAAAGTTAGTTGGGATGTTGTTCCAAACGCTGATTACTATACAATAGAAGTTAGACGTAAACAACCAGGATTTAAATTTTGGTTGAGAAAATTATCCGATAGCTCTACATATATCATTAATGATATTGAAACAGATATGGTAATGGTTGATATTGAACCGAGATACTATTACTTTATAACATTAACAGTATTTGATAAATATAGGAGAGGCCATAAATCAAATACAATTAAAATCAAACCATCTGTTAAAGATAAAAAGATTAATCCGAAAATTAAATTACAGGAAGTAGTCCGGTAGGTCGAGGACACCGTCTTGAAAACGGCTGGGGTTAATAGCCCCCCAAGGTTCGAATCCTTGTGCTTCCGCCATCTTTTAATTTGCATAATTTGTATTAAATACATGTATGCAACTTAACCTTACTAAAACCGAAAATTTCCAAGTTGATGCAACTCCTATCATCGAACAAATTGATGAGATCCGGCAATCTCTTACCGAAATTGTTAATAACCAATCTAATACAGCAGATTTATTAACGCGAACTCAAAGCATTATACCACGAATTAATGCTTTAGAAACTCAAGTCACAACATTTATATCTGAAGATATTGCTTCGGATGAAAATGTTAACCAACAATTAACGTCATTAGACAGACAAATTCGTGAATTAGAGCGATTAATTCCAGCATCCACTGTTCAAGAACCACCTAAAGTAATTGATGTTAGTCCAAAGTTTGAATTTGTTTTAGGGGTTGATGCTGATGGTGTTCATTCCGATGAATCCTGGGAAGAAATCATCAAAAAAGGTCAAGAAATCCAATACAATTATTGGAAAGCTGCTGAAGATAAATACAACCAAATTTGGAAATTATTTCCAGGTTGGCATGGATCCGCAATGAGTCCTGTTATTAAAATTGTTTGTGAAGAGCCTGAATATCATTTTAAAGACACTAAACGCTTACCTGGGAGATTTTGTTTATCCACATCCCGTAGATGGTCATCATGTTTGAGATTTTATGGTACGGGAACCAAAGTTATCCGAGACACAATTGCATATGGAATGGCAACAAATGGACCAATTGGATTGTATGTTGAAGGTAAAACTCGTGTAACAACATCAAAAGGAGAAATGGTAATGAAACCTTTTGAACAAACAATTGAGGATGTAATTATTTGCGCTCATAATGGTACGGTCCCGGTTTATTTATCTACAGATCAAGATCGATTTTGTATGCGTGGAGTTAAAATTCTCCAACATCAAGGTGCGTTAGTGGGTATTAAACATGGACCGCCCTTGAGAATGACAGATTATCCATTTGATGCTGTTCAAGATAATTCCGAAAGCAATATTTATTTAGCTGATCCTCGATTTGAAAATCTTCAAATGGAAGGACCACATACAAATAAACGCCCTCAAGCTGCAATGTTGTTATCCGGTAATAATATTGTTATCACCAACCTTAATTTATACGGTTGGATGCAAGGACCTTATATGCATGGTGGTCAAAATAGATTGATTAATGGGTTAACTCAACATTGGGGTAATACACATGATGGTAGACAATATTGTGAACGCGATGAAATCGTTTCCTATACAGTGAGTTACAGATCAAACACAAAAGACTCGGATGCATTTTCGGGTATTGCTGGTAATTTTAAACAATGGTATTTACCAAAAAGATCATTAGTACCCTTAAAAGGTGGGTGGCATGAAGCAGGCACGTATATATTATAAGTATATATGGCATCGCAAAAAGCATTAGACAAAGCATACATAGATATTGCATACCGGTGGGCCGAAATGAGTAAAGCTCGCCGGCTTAAAGTTGGTTGTATAGTTGTTAAAGATGGTCAAATTATTTCAGATGGATTTAATGGTATGCCATCTGGATTTGATAATAATTGTGAAGATGAATTGTATACGTATGATGAACGAGATATAGCACATGAACGTCATGAATGGAAATTTAACGCGGAAACCAATATATTTCATCGATTAAAAACCAAACCTGAAGTCATACATGCTGAGTCTAATGCTCTAATGAAATTAGCACGATCAACCAATAGTAGTGTTGGTTCAACTATGTATATTACTCATGATCCATGTTTTCCTCATTGTTCGAAATTAATAATTCAAGCTGGAATTATTCGTGTTGTTTATGCAACAGATTATACTCCTACACGAGAAGGTATTGACTTACTACGGAAAGCTGGTATAATCGTTGAAAAGATATGAAAGTAACTAAACCATACAAACTTTTTTTATTAAAAAAAACGGTCGATAAACGGTTGTGTATACATTGTAAGCATTGTGTTCATGGTGACACATATATGTGTGGATTATATAGGGAGAAAGTTGCAGATCAACCGATTTACCCGTGTTCTGAATTAAGAACCGGGTTCTCACATGCTAACAATGGATGTGGATATAACGGAACATTTTGGGAACAGCGTGAGGATATTGAGGTATACGACACCCAAGAGGAATTAGATAAAGCTTACAATGAATATTTTTATAACAAGCGCCAGTAGCACAATTGGAGAGTGCAACGGATTTCTAATCCGTAGGTTGTAGGTTCGAATCCTACCTGGCGTACCATTTAATTAAAAATTATGATTATTACTAGAAAAGGAAATTTTGATTCAATGCACAGGGTTATGGATCACCCCGGAAAATGTGCAAATATTCATGGTCATACGTACCTATATGAGATTCAAATAGATACAACTGTAGGAGATATTGGATATGGTATTGATTTTGCAGATGTTAAAACTATCTTGCAATACTATATTGACGGATATCTAGACCATGGAGCAATTTTAAATCCAGCTGATGTCGATATCATACAATTATGTGAATCCATGAAATCAAAACACTATATCATGAAGACGTTACGGTCATCACAAGACTACATGAATCCATCTGCTGAAAACATTTCAAGAGAAATGTATTACGTTTTACATATCTTATTTAAACGACAAAATATTATTGGATATAACGGTATCAACAACATCCGGTTATATGAAACACCAAATTGTTATGTTGATTTCAGTAAAAATAATTTTACTGATTACGAATACTATAGTTTTTTGAATGATAAAAAACTTGAACCAATTTTTGATAACATATGAGCGATAAAATACCATATTCAAAAGTTGATAAAACAACTATACCATCCAAATCACAAACTAAAAAAACAACTAGTTCTGTGACCTATAGTCAAAATGGAAAAGGATCTAAACCTAGACCATATTCAAACAGACAGCAATATCTAAATAACTATGATGAAATCAATTGGGGAGAATAAGTTTGAATTACAATGTGATGTTCGTACTCTCGGTACACTATTAATTATGTATGCAGCAAATTTAACATCAAACGACGCGAATAATACATATTCCATCATTAAAAATGATATTCGAAATTTTTTAACAAAATCAAAAAAATATGAAGATTAAAGTAAAAGGAAAAATTGTATTTGGTAAATCCAAAAAATACACCGGAAAGCATTCCAAAAAGGAATCACACCAGAAAAACTCTAAAAATTACAAAAAACCATATAACCGGCAAGGACGATGACTGATTTTTGTATAGAGTCAACCGCAATTCATGAGGAGTATGTAGAAGAGTTTAATTCTACATACTCCCCTCTTATTAAACGTTTACCGAATACGCAATTTATTTGTGTTACATCACACCCAGATTTGGTACTAAAACGTGATAATTTAAAAGTGGTTGATGTTAAAAAATTTACACCAACAAAGTTCAAAAAAAGATTTGATCATAACGGTGGTTTTGCAGAAATATTACAAGCAACACGATTCGGTTTAAGAGAAGCATATGATCTTGGATATACAAACGTAATACATCTCAATTCTGATATTACATTTGTTGATCATATTTCTGAAGTTCATTTATCAAATCATTTTAAGAGTTTTAAAGAAGGTATTTATTATGATATGAGCGGAGCAGTCCCAGTTAAATCTAGAATTACTAACGGAGACGCTAAAACCAAATTCCTAGCTGAATATTATAATTTAACCGATGATGAATTAATGAGATTACCGGTTGGAGATGAACCAGTCGTGATGTTTAATTTTCCATCCAGATGTCATTTTTATGCATTTAATGATATTTTGGAAAAAATCTGTAATGAAACTTTCAAACACCCGGATTTTGAAACAGGGATTGGAGTTGAAATGTCATTTGCCACACATTTATGTGGTATGAATTCGGTTATCAATTATACTGATATTCAAGAAACATATTTTGACGTTAATAATCAATATCTTTATACTAAATTTTACGAAGATAGAGACCCAAATACAATCCGATAAAGTGCAAACGTTCCTACCATATAAAAATTTTTACCAATCTGCTCGATGTCTTGATAGACAACGCTTGGGGAAACAGCGTGTTGAAGTTTTCCAACTACTCAATTCAATTCGGATTATCAAAAATGGCGGCAAACCTAAAGGATGGGCTAACCATCCATGCCGAAAAATGTGGCAAGATTACTCAAATGCATTAGTTCATTATGGTTTAGATGTGTGTATTGCATGGAAAGAACGTGGGTATAAAGATACCTGTTTTGCTAAAATTGCCGCACATTATGATAAATCATTACCTCTTATATACCCAGATTGGTTAGGAGATAAAGATTTTCATACATCTCACAAAAGTATGTTAATTCAAAAAAAGCCAGAATGGTATAAAAAAATTTGGCCAAATACACCAGATAACCTTGAATATATTTGGCCTGTATGATAATATATTTACATGTTAATCAATAATAAAATCATTAACGGTATACTCCAAGAATATACCGGTAAGCAGTTGCAAATTCTTGGCGAACTTGAAGTTTATTTGAATCAGCCTGTTGGTGTAGGAGATCATCCGAATATTTCAGATTCGATTGATGGTTTAATCACTCAACTCAGCGTTGTTGACGACCGAATTAATACAATTCACAGGCATTTTAGTGTGACTGAACAATCAATTACCGCTGAAAATGTTGAAAATCAGACTGAAGGGAAATGAAAAAAACACTAATAGTTGCAACAACTAAGTTACCCTCCAAAGAGAATACACCTCTTTGGAGGTCGTTATCTGACCATTCTCATAACGAAAACGTTGATGTTGAATTTATAACGAATAATTCAACTGGGTTGTGTGAAGTATATAACAGATATATTAATAAACCATATGAAACAATAATTTTTGCACACGATGACATTACAATTGATTCTGTTAATTTTATTTCACGGGTTAACAAATCATTAGATGAATATGACGTTGTTGGTGTTGCAGGAGGCGGTGATCCGATATCGATAAATTCGTTATATGCCGGGCATATGTTGTGGCATATTATGACCAATACCCATGAACAGTCTGGTATCGTTTTCCACCCACATAAAATGTATGACTGTCCTGTACCGGCGATATTTGGATCAAGACCGAAAGGTGTTATAATTCTCGATGGATTGTTTTTAGCTATTAACGCTAAAAAAATTCAAGAAAATAACATCAAATTTGATGAAAACCTCAAAGGATTTCACCACTATGATATCAAATTCTGTTTAGATTGTTATGATAAAGGATTAAAATTAGGTACATCTGATATTAATATCATACACCAATCTCCTGGATTACAAACAGTAACAACGGATTTTGTAAAATCATCCGAATATGTTCGAAATTGTTTGAATAAAATGATTAGGAACGCGGAAATTTAATATTAAATGTTTTTTGTCTATTATTTACTGGTGTTGCTGTATTAATAGAACTCTCATTATTTGCTTTGGCAATCTTTCTTACCTCTTCGTTAGTGTTTGTTAACGTAAGAGGTATATTTCTGAAATGATGTGAATGATCATACATTTGAACTTTATCATCATTACTATCCGTTGTTAATGTAATTGTTCCTGTCGATGTAATTGTATCTCCATCGCTATCTGGGAAACCTTCAAGTTTAGCTTCAAATTTTAACCCTGCTAATAATTTACCAAATAATTGTGTTAATTCAGTTTCTTGAAATTCAGTCGGTGCTGTTATATGATTAACACTCATTTCACCATCAACATGCATCCCACCTCGAACAATTAAATTACCGTTAATTCCTGCATTACTGTCAATAAAAATTTGACCGGATTGCTTATTTTTAAGTGCAACTATATCTGCTTCAAGAGTTAACCTTCTACCACCATTAATATTAACTTCATTTTCAGATGAAATATTAACTTGTTGACCTCCAATGTTAGTAATTGTTCCAGATAAATCAGCCCTACCATATGATTTTAATGATAAACCACCGGCTCCAACTTGAACGTTATATCTATTTGCAACGTTTAATGTGTATGTACCGCCTGGTAAATCGTCAACATGAACATATTCAAGTAATGGGCTTGGTTGATAACTTTCATACACTCCAAGATCGTCAATTAATACGCTAGCTCCATACATTTTACCTACTGTATCGAGTCGGATACTACCAAAATCATTCATAACCAACCCGATAGTTTCAATTTTATTTTTGGTAATATCTATAATTTGACTGCCACCTATACCCATTTTCTCTTCAAGTGCGGCTAATTGGGTAATATTATTTTTGTATAATGACGTGTACTGACTATAAGATTTCTTAATTTCTGTTAGCCAAATACCATCCATAGAGCTCGGGCTGAGTCCAGTATTATTACATACAGGACATCTAGATATCGGTGGTAATTGAGTTATTGTCGGATTTTTACCTTTTCTATAGCTAACTGGAGTATATAAATGAATGTTGTTTGAATCATGTTTAACAGATATAATTCCATTATTATATGTAGCTGTTATATTGTTCAAAACATTATAATCAGCCCCGGTTGAACCTAAACATACAGGACACACGGCAAATTGACCAGCTTGGGTTTGCTGTTGTGATGTTAGTTTTAAATATGGAGAATCCGTTAGAGCTTCAGCTCTCCTTCGTTCAAATAATTGTTTAATATCAGCTATACCCCCAACAATATTATGCCATTCTTCATAAGCAGATAAATTGAATGTACCTATTTTAAGATATGAATCTCCTGTGATAATATTATCATGATCTCTTCCGGTATAAACATTACGAAAACCACGAACTGTATCATATTGATCTTCAAGAACTAATTTTTGATCATTATGTGGGGAAAATTCAACATTTGTTTTCAATGCAAACTCTTTAAATCCACCACTATAGCCAGAAATTTTAATTGACTCGCGATAATCTGAATTAATAAACTCAACCGTTCCACCTTTTTGATTGATAACAAATTTATTCTTATAATAATCTAAATCTTGATTACCTACTTCAGTACTAGATAAACTTACATTCTCATATGGTCCTGGATAATCATACCCCTCAGCTCCTCCATAAATTCCTTCCCAATCAGTCCTACCATAACTTGCAGCAAAATAAACCGGAAATAACGGATTACCATCATGGAAAAATACCCAAACATGTGCCCCGACATCTGGAATTGCAAAAGATCCTTTTGCTTTATTGGAATAGACACTTGGGGAATATTCATAGGTAAACAAATTTACGTTATTTACATTTGTTTGTAATGGGTCGTTAAAGGCATCATTAACTCGAAACCGATACTTTTCATATATATTACCTTCTTTCTCTCCAATGCTCTCCAAGTTTTGTTGACTTGAGGTTATAGTTGTATCAATTTCACTACTACCCTGTTGTGCTCCGTTAGCTCCGAAGTAGCTACTATCAGATATCGACGCATGGTCATCATGTGCATTGAATCTACCAGAAGACATTTCACCGGTAATAGGAGAGGCACACATACTCCATGGAAGAATATCTTTAAGATCCTCATATATATCATTGAGGTCACTATGAATATTACTGCCTAGGAATTTAAATCTTTTATCTTTAGGTATTTCATTCCAATTCTTATAAACTGTTGGTGATATATGAGGGACAAAAATTTTAACACGACCTCTTCCTTGAGGATCGTTGTTTTGTATTACTATACCTAAATAATTTCCGTAATATTTTTTCATTATAATTTTAGTTTATCCTTGAGTTGAGTCACAAAATACGGTAATTTCGGTCCATATGGTTTTTTCTCCCCTTCAATAAAATATCGTATTACTCCTCTATCTGCACCGATATACGAGGATTCGTTAACAAATTTTGAATCTAATGTATCCGAAAATTTTGCATCTAATGTATCCGAATATCTGTTTTCAACAAACCGGCTGATACTGGTGTATTTAGCGCGTAATATAAATGTTGTCGATGAATAGTAATATCCTGTTGTATTATCTATACTATAACCTGTATTATACGCATTAAATTCAACAATTAAATACCCGGAAGGTAAACTATCTATAACGTTCAGTTTTTCTTCATATATTGTTGTATCGTAATTTGCAATTTCTGGATTTTTATCTTTCGTTGAAACAATATCATACAAATATTTTATACTATTATCGTTTATGTTTTTAACTGCAAATAATAATAATTCATCACCTTCTTTTTCTGTACTAATTACCGATAACCCTACATTTTTTAACTTCTGTTTAATTTCCGGAGTTAAAGGCTCCGAAAATGGGGTTTCATAAATTCGGAGATTATAAAAAGTCCATGGTATTGGTCGAGCTTTTTCTACTTCAGTTATAATAGGTACATCAACCTGCTTCGATTTGTTTGCTGGTGGTTGTGTCCGTTGTTCTACATTATTATTAGCTTGATCTGCTAATGCTTCTTGACTTTGTTTTGTTCCAGAATCAATCTTTTCAGTTATAATTTCTGGTTGTGTTTGTGCTTGAACCCGTTCTCTTGATGTGAAATTTACATTAGCTTCTTCACACCCTAAAAACTTTTTTAATGATAATCCTCCAGTTTCAACTTGATCTAAATTGTTCTGTTTCTTCCTCTTAAACACGTTTTTAATACCGTCAATTGTATCAGTAAATGTGGTTTTAATATTTTCAAAAGCTGTTGTAAATGAACCACCTACGTTACTTGAACTAAATTGGTCGATAGTAGGTATACCATAAGATACAGTAAATATACCAGCTAAATCTTTTACTTTTTGAGTAATACATTCTCTTATTCCAGGAGTGTTTTTATCTACACCTTCAGCAATCTTTTGATCTTTGATTTTACTTGGTAATGGTTGATTATCTGAGTCAACCAAATTTTTTGAATTTAATGATTCAACATTAGCCAATTCATCAGTAGGTTTTGGTACCGAAAGCGTATTAACCGATTCTGATGGTAATTTAGATTTTATTAGATCTTTTGTGTTAATAGCCACAATAATTATTTAAGAACGACTATTGACAATTAAAGTTATTTTACTATAATAATTATTATATGAGATTGTGCGTAATATCTGATTTACATACTCGATTTGAAGTTGCTGAATTAATCATCGATTCAGAATATAATAATGTGGATAAATTTGTGTTCCTTGGAGATTATTTTGATGATTATGATGACACGGTTGAAAATAATATAATGACCGCACAGTTCTTAAAACGTCTACTTCATGATGAAAAATTTGTATTCTTAATCGGTAATCATGATCTCCATTACATCTTCGATGTCGATTCAGTTAAATGTAAAGATAGTTTTACGCAAGAAAAGTTTACTGAAATTAACAAAATTTTAACAAAAGAAGACTGGAGCCACTTACAATGGGCATACATGTCGGATAATTGGTTGTTATCTCATGCTGGTATTGATACTGGAACAACAGAACCATTTCAAATTAATGATTATTACGATAAACTCAATGCAGAAGTTGAGAAAGAAATATTTCATGGCCAAACATCTGAATATTTAAAATATCCGGATGGCCTTATTTGGTTTAAAGATATTGGAAACAACACAGCTCATGCTATAAATTCGGATCATAAACCTTTTAATCAAATATTTGGTCATACAGTTTTATATGATTGGTCAAACAAAACATATGCAACTCATTCAGTTTACAACATTGATACCCACAACCAACACTATGCAATTGCAGATACTGAAACGAATCATGTTGAAATTCGTCGGACAGGTTACTATCATAGATATCATAGAAACGAAATCGAATGGTTACGCAAGACAAATCAAATCTAAAATATGTGAGTTTTTCGGGTCCTAGTTGTTCCGGAAAAACTACATTAATTGAACATATATCCATTAATCCAAATTTTAATGATTGGTATATTGTCCCATCACATACGAGACTATTAAAATCTGAAGGGTTTAAGATAAATTTGAATGGAGATGATAAAACTCAAATTAAAGTTCTCGATATACATCATATGAACTATTTGAATTATCAATGCGAAAATAGATCTTATATTTCGGATCGTTGTATTTTAGATGGATTGGTTTACACTGAATGGCTCAATTATAGGAGAAAAGTTTCAACGAACGTTGTAAATTATGCGAAGGCAATATTCGATGCAATCAGTGAAAAAATTACTACAATTTTTTATTGTAACCCGGTGCCATGGAAAGACGATGGTGATCGAAAACTATCTTTAGAGGATCATATTTGGATATGTGACAAATTTCAATCATATGCATCTAAATTACCGAATGTTGTAAATCTTGAAGGCTCAATTGAAAAAAGATTGACTATAATTGATAATCATTTAAAATAAAACTATGGATAAACTTGATAATTCAAACATCTCAAAACATCTAGGACAAAAAAGCGATTATAAATCGACATATGATCCAAATTTATTGGTTCGTGAACCGAGACAAAATAATCGAACATATCTAGATATCGAACCAGAAAATTTACCATTCCTAGGATATGACTTATGGAATGGATACGAAATATCAGCATTAACTAATACAGGGAAGCCTGTTAGTGCAATTGCAAAGGTAGTATATCCATGTACAAGTGAATTTATTGTTGAATCTAAATCAATGAAGTTGTATTGGAATAGTTTCAACATGACACATTTAGGAGAAACATCTCATGATGTAGTTGAAAAAATTGAAAGAATTGCATCCCGGGATTTATCTGAGTTACTTAAAACCGACGTGCAAGTTAAGTTATTCGGTGCAAATCAAGTACCAGAACTACCTCAATGTGAAATGATTTATCATGGTTCAGGTAAAAATTCTCTAATTAATCTTGAAGATAACTGCCCGGATGATCTGCAATTTGATGTATATACAGAAACTCCAACATTATTAGAACCAACTAATACAATCAACTCGAGTCAAATTGTAAGTAGGTTTTATCACTCATCCTTGTTGAAATCTAATTGTCGTGTAACTTCTCAACCCGACTGGGGAGATGTTTTCATATATATGAAAGGTAATCACTTACCGACAAAAGAAAGTTTATTGAAATATATTGTATCATTTCGAAATGAGAATCATTTCCATGAAGAGATTTGTGAATGTATTTACAAAAGACTTTGGAGTCGTTTCTCTCCCATTGAGTTGGCCGTGACATGTTTATATGTACGTCGTGGTGGTTGGGACATTAATCCGCATAGATGCTCGCATGAGCATTTAATGAATATCTCATTGTTTGATGTGAATGAGATGTTTGTTAAAATGTCTAGACAATAAAAAAGGGCGAGCATATGCTCGCCCTGCAATTTTCTGTTAAGATTGTTATTTATATCCTAACAATCTTAACCGTCTATAATTTGCTCCGACGGCTAATCCAAGTCCAGATAACGAAGGTGTTCCTGACGGGATGGTATATTTAACACTATATCCATTTTTAGTAACTGTATAAATTACAGTACCGGAAGGGAATCTGCAACGGATTGTTGTATTAGTTCCATCAGGTGATGTTAACGTCAATGCAGATAATTCATGAAGGGTTGTTAACGTATCAAAAAGAACACCAACCACATTTTCCCCATTTTGTGTACCAGCAGAATCCAGAACAACCGTATTTACTTCAACTGTCGTGCCTGATAAAGGGGATGCAGCTGAATATGTTGATAATTGTGTAGCTGATAAGCTATAATTATCCGGTCCAGGAGGTGGTGTGAAATTACTATTGTCATATACTCCATTATTGTATGATGTTGCCATATTATTATTTATGCCCTGCTAACAAAATTTCGGAGCTAGATGCTTGATTAGTTCTAGAAAAATGGTGTATGTTTAATTGTTTCATATATAGTATATAAACAAAAAAAAGTTACACTCTTTCGAATGTAACTCTGTAAGTTGTTAATTTCTAACGATTTACGATTAGAAATACACTGCTTGTGATCCTGGAGTGAATGCTTCACCCAAGTTCTTCACAATAATCACGTGGTAATAAAGGTTAGCACCAAAGATATTATCCACAACACCATACCGCGTAAGCAAGCCAACACGAGGTGAGAAGTCGTTAGGACCGATTGTCCGCTGAACCATCACAGGGATGTACGGGCAATAGATAATACCGGTATCATAGAACTCAGGACCCTTATAACCAAGCAATGCATATTCAACACGGGTTGTACGAGCTCCAGCAGGTGAATAACTACCTTGATCAGGTTGAGAAATATACCCAGCGTTCTGTTCGTACTGAGCTTCGGTACGGGTATCGCGATAGACGTTAAAACGACCACCAAGATTACCGACTTTAGCAACACCGACTGGTTGTGTATTCACATTACCTTGAACGGGTACCCACTGGAATTCAGGGAGCATTTCAAGGATAGCTGCAACACGAGGAGTACAAACTACAAAGTTAGCAGCACCACGTCTATTGCGGATTGCAATACGATTAGCTTCGATGATCAAGCGTTGGTAGAAGTCTCTATTACGTTCAACTAACCAGCGACCATCGGCTGACTGAGGAGACCAAAGTGAATAACCATTACCAGAGCCATTATTAAGAGCAACCTGGACCATGCGCATAAGCATTTCACGGTCAATTTCAGCTTGCAACTCATAAGACATTGCATTGGTTAATTCAGTATCAATATCGATACCGTTCATGTTCTTCAAGTCCTGCTCGAGTTCAACAGACCAACGAGCTGCTAATCTACGAGTACCAGCTTCAACAGCTGTTTTCTCAAAACTAACAACAACTTGAGGAATCTTACCAGTCAATTCAAAGTTAGCAAGTAATCTTGCAACACCTTGATCTTGATCAACGTAAGCGAAATCACTTCCAGCTCCTAAACCAGACAATTTGCTAGATGAAGTACCGGTAAACCGGGTATCTAACATTTGATAGCCTAATTCTTTACCATCCTGGTCAAAACCAGTGCCAGTAGTTGCGTTAGTAACTCCGGTTGCGGTAGGCTGACCATCAATACCATTACCAAGAGCATCTTGTTCGTATTTGTAACGGAGAGCAAATGCTAATCCGACAGGTCCGCTCATAGGTTGGACACCAACGATTTCGTTAGTAATCAACTCAGGGAACGTTCTACGAATCATAGGGATAAGAATCTTCGGCAAGCGGAAGTCACCGGTTGCGTAGGTATCACCTTGACTATAGGAGTTAGGGATTTGGTTGCCATATTGGCCAATGTTAACAGAACCGTTACTCATAACAGAACCGAATCCGCCGGAAATGTTACTTGCTTCGTTCAAACACCATTGTTCTTGATTTTCCAAGAGCATGGCCGTATTAAGACGCATATGATCGTCTTCGAGTGGTTTTACGTTATCAGATTTGTAATCCAAAACAGGATTCCATTTTTCCAACAACGCTTTAGCCCTATTCTGATCGATATAGGCTTGAGTTGGTCTAATAGTATTCATATTTTTTTCTATACGGGTTTAATAGCACTCTGTCGAGCGCTGAAATTAAGTATGTAATTCGGTGAAGTAGCCGTAATTTTAGTACTTAGTAAGTTCGCTCAAATAAGCGTCTAAAGCACCATTACTTTTCCCAGAATTTTGTTGTCTAGATTCAGTAATTACTGTAGCTGGACGATCAATATTTCTGGTAGTATTTTGCTTTTTAGCTTGTTCATGCAGAACTTCAAGATGTTCTTCGTGATTTTTATCGAACATCTTCAACGTGTAATCAAAATTCTCGGAGATAAATTTAGCTGATTTACCTTTGAGAACTCTCTTACAAAACGCAACTTTATCATCAGATAATCCAGAACATTTGTTCTCAAGAGTTAACTGTGCTTTCAGTTTATTGTTTTCTTTACTTAATGTTGAAACTCGTGCTTCAATTTCATTAAGCTTTTGGGTAGACTCGTCAATTTGCGCTTTACCGTCAAGAATAGCATCTTTGATACTTTCTTTCTGTAATGCTGCGTCTACTGCTAGTACTTTTCTCATTTCGGAGAGCATAGTTGCAGCTCTCTTGTTTTTTACGGCCTCGTTGATATTTTCTTGTGGAATCAATTTTTCGAGGTAGAGATCAAGAAACTTGCTAACTTTGTTAACAAGATCTTCTTTAAATTCGGTTGCTTCTGTGGTAAGTGCTTTACTATATTTCTTAACCACTTTGATCATTTTTTCAGCGTGGTTCTTATCAACAGCTTCTAACACTTTGTCTAATTTTTTGCTATGATCAATGTCGATAGCTTCAAGTAAATGCTCCAGCTTTGTGGCATATTCGTCGTCTTGCTTGACTAATGCAGCTTCAACATGCAGCTTCACTTTCTTGTTGAATGCTTCTTCAATTTGCTGCAATGTGTCCTCCGTGAGGATGTCTTGAGCTTTTTCTTGGATTAATTTGCTGATATTTTTGTCCATATTAAAAAAGTCCCTTCTTTGAAGCTTTTACAATGTTTCGTTTGATTTTAGCTTCAACAACAGCTTTTAATGCTCTGTGAGCAGTTTTGTAATCACCCTCAAGGATGTTTGCTATTAATTTTTTAACCTGTTTACGCTGTTGTGTCATAAGATTATATATCTATTTATGCTCTTTAGCTAATTTTATCTAAAAATTCGAAAATTTGTTCTCTTAAATAGTCGTTCATCTCTTTTCTAGGTAGTTTCTTAAGACTAGTCTCAAAAGTTTCATACGCCTCTTCAAACTTTCCGTCTTCAGATAATACAAATTGTTTGGATTCTAATATCCCGTTAACAAATGCTTTTGGACATGATGGATCCGATACACAGTCAACAGCAACTAACTTCATTTCACTTACCCGGTTTATTCCGTTACTTTCTTCTGTCAATTGACCTAATGCACGTGAACTCATCCCAACCTTAACCCCATCGTTAACTAAACTTCGTACAATTTGACCGCATGGAGTTGATAATACTTTGGATTTTCCGTAGTACATGTTACCTTCACACCATAATTCAGTAACCATGTGACATGCACGCTCTAAATCAACCTCAGCAGATGTTGGGTGATTTAACTCCCCCATACTTCTGTTCTCTTTCACCATATCCTTCATGTAGCGCTTGATTTCGCGTTCTAATTCATCTTTCGGATAATAGCGCTTGTTACGGTTAACATCTTCAGCCATCATATATGGGCCTTTAATGTATAGTGTCTGCCCAGCTCCTTCTTTTTTCTCTTCGAAAATATATTCAAAAGAATCTTTTGGTGCTGGCTGTTCGACTAGTAATCTGTAAGACATCTTATTTATTATTTATAGCTAGGTGAACTTTTTTTTGATTTTTGTGCTATTTCTTGATGTAAAAAGCATCTCCCCACGTCTGACCAGCCCACGATGTCTCTACTCTCCGAAACCCGTGTGTGCCGAGATATGCGTCTAGCTCGTTAACTGTTGCACAGTTCTCATATAATTCATCCCG
>Ga0208427_1000399_pt1 | contig 18718 bp, 16 predicted proteins | sample DEB08_DNA_FD_184532 | JGI IMG/M metagenome (GOLD analysis project Ga0208427, IMG submission 184532) | Aqueous microbial communities from the Delaware River and Bay under freshwater to marine salinity gradient to study organic matter... | ecosystem: Environmental > Aquatic > Marine > Coastal ...
GTCCTGCGTTCGCCCGCCAACGCCGTAGACTTGGAAGAACCGCTTGGCACCCGCTGCGGTGAAAGTCGAGGCATCCGGCGTCAGTTCTGGAATGAACCTGCTGATTTGGACTGGGGTGCTGCCGGGAATAAGTTGCGACATTGTTCCGCGACGGGCACCCGACAGCAGTTCGCTTGACTGCAATCCGGACAGCACGCCTAGTCGTCCGGCGTCCGAGAGAAATGCGTCAAGAATTTTCTGGTCTGTATCTAGCAGTTGATCGTTGCCGTACTTAGGAATCTTTCGCAGTTGCGAGGGCACGTCGGTGAGGCCCAGCACTGCATTGTCTTTGTACTTGCCAGCAAGAATTTTCCTTGCCGTGTCCATGCCGAAAAGGGTGGCCTTGGCGTTGCCTGTCTCTAGGTAAATGGAGACGGCGTTAGAATAGGCATCCCGTGTGAAGCGTGCTGGTCTTGCAAGGACAAACCCCTTGAATAGCGTTGTCCAGCCGTCTAGGAATCCACTTAGTTCCTGTTGTGACGTCGTGCTGGTGATGGTTTCGCCAACTCTTTGCAGACGACGCGCTACCCGTTCTGGTAGCGAATACCTCATTAAGTCCACGTCTGCTGGGTTCTTTCCAGTGGCTGCTGCAATCTTCTGTCGCAAACGGTCGGCACCCCTTGTGGACTTCAGATCGAACCCAACTGACCCAGCAGTCTGGTCGTAGGTTTCTTGTAGGTTACGCCACACTCCCGGCTGTAGTTGTGACGCGGCCTCTGGGACAGCGGCTTCAGCAATAGACTCTAGCAATGCCTCGCTGCGGGCATTTGCGATCTCGTTGTCGATGATCTTTCTGGCCTGTGCATTTGCAGGGTGGGCCTGAAAAACCGGCACGTCATCTGGCAGTTGTGTGCTGCGACGTCGCAAAATGTGTGCGATGCCCTTGGCTTGTTTGTCGCCAATAGGCTCTAGTGGGTGGTTAATCGTAAACCACTTCTTAATGTCGAGGGCTACCTGTGCCTCGGTTACTGTTGATCGGGGCTTCGCTAGTTCTCTGACTGACGGCAACAGGCTGAGTTTTCGCAGCGTATCTGTGCCGCCGGGAGTGATGAGAACGCTCTTTCTTCCAGACTGGCCTTCGACATTGGAGCCGAACAACATTCGACCGGTTCCCCGTTCGGCGTCACCGAAGTCGAACTCGTCGCCGTAACGTGGGCTGTATCTGGTTCCGTACTTGTCTTTGTAGTATGTGCCTTGGAGTCCAAGTTGTTCCCTCTCTCGGAAAAGTTGCTTTTGGATCATATCCCAACTATCAACCCACTGGCTTAGTTGGGGCGTGTCAGCGAGAATCTGTAGGTCAGTTGCGTTGCCGTGGTTCTCTGCCAGTCGGGTCAGCATATCGTTGCCTTGCGGCGTGAACAGGCTGTCGGCCCCTAGCAACTTCTTGCTCTGCGGAGACAGTGTAATCTTTTGCAGCAACTGGTTGTGGGCAATGGCCTTTTCTCTTCCGGCCAGCCGTGCGATGTCTTCGTACTCCGTCAGCCGCAAGTTGGCGACCTGTTCACCGAAGTCCACAGCACCCTTCACCCGCTGGTTGAAGGCACTATTGGCGACCCGTCCCGCCCAACTGTACCGTGCCCTTGCCCCCAACTCGTCGAGGGCTTGCAGTGCCATGTCGCCGCCGGGAACGTTTGTGGCTGCATTGAAAGGGCCGACGTTGAAACCAATGATGCCCCCGAGTTTCTGGTGCTTCACCTTGTCGAACTCTTTGATGCCCCCCAGTGCATCGACCACCTTCTGCTTGGCCTCTTGCTTCAGTTTCCCACTGCCATAGGCGTGTTCAATAAGGTCAGAGAGCGTGAGTTTAGATTGGGCCAGACGCTGCCCCGCTGGCTTCAGCGTGGATATGGTTGCCTCTGATGGCACTACGTCATTCGCCTGCATTAGTCCGGACAGGAACCGGCCTTTTGGCGTAGCCATTGCGGCTTGGTTGCCGAATTTGTTGGCGTACGCAAGCGGTGCGTCTTTGAGCAGGCCCGCCTTCGATGCGGCAGCACCCGCCTTGGTTACGGCCTTGGTTCCCATTCCAAGCAGGAACAACGGGTCTGTAAAAACCTCTGTCGCAAAACCTGCCGCTGTTCGCAAATACGGATTCCGGACGTTGAACCCGTACGACTTCAGTAGTTCTTCCCCGGACGTCCTGTCCTCGTAATTGAAGTTGAACCCGCTGAGTGGCTTGCCAGCAAGAATGCCGCGACCGATTGCTCCCGGCGTGTCTAGTATAAGCCCTAGCGTTTCAATAAACTGCCCGCCAGACCTCATAAGAGAGGACGCAATGCTCTCTTGCTGCGCCGGAGTCAGAGCGTTATCTATGCTGCTGCGGCTGCTTCCAAGACCACGAATGCCTCGTACGCCTTGTATGCCTTTGACTCCTTGTATTGCCACAGCGTACGCTCCTTACAGGTAACGCCTTCTCAGCCGCATTTCACGCAGAAAGTCACGTACTGTGGGTAGTGCGACTTCCTGCTGGGGCACTGGGTTGCCGACTAAGCCGGGGTAGCGACGAAACGGGTCGAGGGTTTCGCCTGCTGTGGCCCTGTCCCACCGCTCCTTGAACGTTGAGCGTCGTTCCCGCCTGCCTTGGCGGCGTTGCCGCATTCGGTTGCCCGCTCTAGCGAATAACCCGTCTCGCTTAACTGCTTGGCTAGGCTGCTGTCTGGGGTACTCTGCAACAACGGGGGCTGGCTTGGGTGCCGTAGAGAGTGGGACATAGCCGTCCCCGTTATCGTCAATGAGGCCGCTCAAAGGCTTGGGTTCTCCAGCGTTGCTGCCGCCGGTAATCGGATTGTACGTTGCGGGAGGGGGAGCCGGACGCCGAATCTCTGGGATTGGGGTTATCCCGTTAGGACTTGGAAGAACCGGGATTCGCCGTGGAACCGGCAGATTTTGCGGCTTGGTTATACTGCCGCCATATAACGGATTGTATTGCATTTTATTTTAATCCTTTAAGCAGCGACTCGTATGGTGATGGTGGCAGGTCAAGGGACTGCGAAGCCTCTCGCTCCTCCTTGGCCTTCTTTTTTTCCATCTCCCTTTTTTGCTCTTCGTGCTGTTGAAGACGAATGAACTCGTTTGCGTATTTTCTCTGCCGCATGGCATCTAGCAGCATCGGTATAAGACCCATCGGAAACTCCTTTAGTTTTCTGCCTCTGATACGAGTTTCTGTATAAGTTGCTTGCTGGGCCTCTGCCTGCCGGTCAACTCTGGCCAGAGCCGTAAAATCTCATATCTGGCGGCATCCCACGCGGGCCTTGTTGGGTCGCCCCTTTCAGGCAAACGTACCCCCAGATCAGATGTTAGGAACTGCTCTATGTACCGGAACACACGCTCGTCGTCGTTCGCGCCACCATTGGGGTCGTAAACAGGCTTTTCTGGCGTATACTTTGCGCCCTGCATAATCTCAACCAAGTCCCTTTGCGCCTGAGACGAGTCGGTTTGAAATGTGCGTGCAAACTTGCGGGAAAGGGGCCGAGAGTACGATTCCGAAGTTAGGGTTGCTGCGGCTTCAGCACCTACTTCTGGCCCGACCTCGCGGTAGCCTAACTTTCCTTCCTCAAATCTCTTCATTGCGTCAGAGATTCTGTCAAGCGGCCCCCTCTCCAACTCCCGATTCTCAGCAGCCCGCTGCCTGTCTAATTGGTCGTTGTATATCCTTCGTAACTCTTCGTTTCGTTTTTTATTCTCCCAGTATTCAACTTGTTGTTTTGGAGAAAGCCTAGACACCATTTTGCGGATTGCGTCGTCAGATGGCGTCTGCTGTTGTGGCGTATCGGCCTGCGGGCCTGAAATCATTTCCGGCTGACTGCTGACTGGCTCTTGGCGGCGAGGTACTGCTGGCCGACGCACTTCCCGTATTGGCGTTATGCTGCCCGGACTTGGCAATACAGACGAAGTGTCGTTCTCTGGCACCCGTTCAGCCTTGCCGCTGACGTTCCGGAACTTTGGTGCCGCAACCGTGGGCTTGTTAGCCGATGGGGTATAGGACTTTTTGGGCAACTCAGGGTTCTTGGCCGCGTACTGGGACTGCGGCTTTACCTTCTCGCCGTCCACAACAACGCCAGTGCCGTCACCATCGTAGGCCCGCTGGCCAGCAAAGTCTCCAGTGTCAGGCCCGTCTGGGTTCTTCTGCTGGAAACGGACGACCGGCTGCGGCTTGTTGACGTCTGACCCACGGTACTGGGAGTTGGCTGTGCCAGTGCCGACACTACGAAACAACTCAAAACGCCGGGGCTTTGAGGCTGCGGCATCGGCGTTCCCAATGGACTCCATTGGGTTGATGATGTTACGTAATGTTTCACGCCGCCGCTCTCTCCGCTCCGCTCTGCGTTGCTGCCGCTGCGGGCGATTAGCACGGACTCTGGCGATAAGGTTTCTGATTGGCCCTGACATCGCTCAACTCCTAGTTCAAGAAATTACGCCCTGTGCTGCTGCCAACTTGGCCACGTAGGCCATTAGTGCGGTCACGGCTGCGTCAAGGTCAGGGTCGTTCTCTGGGTTGGTAAGGAGATTGCCAGCACTAATGCGGACAACTTCGGGGGCAAATTCGCGTACGCCGTCAAACTCTCCAAAGTATCGTAGGCGTGCGTCGGCGGTAACGTCGCCGTTGGGGTCGTAACCCCGAATAACAAGTTCTTCCACCCAGACCTTATCGTAGGTCTTGGCCGGGACAGTGACGGGGGTTGCGGCATTAAGGGTTTCAATCGGCATCGGAAGGCTCTCCTGAGTGGGTGTTACGAGTAGTCATACCAAATCTTCAAGTCAAGGCTTGTTGGGCGGTTGGCGTAGCGACTGTGATAAAACTTTAATACGTTGGTAGTAGTGCCGCTTGGGTGTTGTATAAGGCGCGACGGTTCGAGTTGCTTAACCATGTCTATGCCGGATAGGTGGTCAGTGTACGTCTGATCCTCTCTTTTGTTTACCGAGTCGTTGAGATACCACTGCGCCTCTAACTGGGCGTAAATCTTGTTGGGGTCTAGTGCTACACCTTGCAAGGTGAATGTGTAAGTGCAGCGAACAGGGTCTGTTTGGTAAGTAAGGGAAATACTGATGGTTGGCCCCGTGCTTGCCAGAAGATCAATTCCGTTGACATTTGGTATTTGCCCAAACGTAATAGTTCGCAGGGGGCTTCCGGTGAAGTTGTATCTGTAGCCAAATTCGTTTGCGTTCTGCGAGTCGCCGTAAAACCGGAATTGCGTGTCACTGACCTTGCCCTGAAAAATGCAGTTTGTAAAATTCCGGTCGTAGACGTCTTGGATTGTGCCTACGTTGCGACCAATGAATAGGTTGGCTAGTTCTCCCAAGTCATCATCCCCTCCCCCAGTCAACACGTTGCAAATAATCTCCCGAGACGGCTGAGGCCCGGACTGTGGGTTGTCTGGCCCGCCGTCGCATTTACCAATAATTTTGAAACTGGGCTTAAAATCGTTAATGCCGGAGTTAATGCGAAATCTGTAAAAGCCTACTGGCTTGTAGTTAGTCGGCGTGGCAGACGGGCTTAGTTGGGCACCGTTGACGAATAGGCTGTTTGCGACTGCTAGCGAACCATTGATTGTGGTGTTGCCATTCGATTCGACGGACAGCCGTTCAGTCAGTACGTTGTGTTGAGTGCCGTCACTGAGCGAGAGTGACCACCCACCCGGCGCGCGTGCGGCATAGGTGGGGCCAGTCTCGTTGTATTGCAGGTCGCCAGTTCTCTTGAACTCCTGACGGCCAATCGTTGTTTTTACAAGTGTTTCGATGGGCGACTGGCCGTCCCAGTTTCGTAAAGTGTATTCGCCTTCAATCGTCCCAAGCGTAATTGTGCCGTTGTCACGGTCTTGGCTGTAAGGGAATGCGCCAAGTTGCAATGTGCCGCCGGACATCCCTGTCCCTTCGAGGGTAAGCGGAGACGTGCTGGATGCCGCCACCGTGCCAGAGATGCTGCCAGTAACCGTCAGGTTGCCGCTGACTGTTGCGTCCCCGTTTACGTCTAGCAATGCACCGGGGGTGGTAGTGCCGATGCCGACGTTGCCGTCTGTGTAGACCAGATGATCGACTAGCCGCTGCCAGTGGTAGTCCGCTCCTGCCGAGTGTGCCGTGCCGTCTGCTTCGCCCTTTAGAAATGCTTCGACAGTGTAACTGTATGTGTAAGGGGTTGCGCCAGCATGGTTGTCCCACAGGCGTATTTTTGCGGTTGCGGTGCCTGCGTCTGAAACCAGAAGTCTAGGCTGATTGTTAAACGCCTCGCTTGCGCGGCTGATTGTACGCGCAACCCAAGTCGAATTGGGTTCGTCGTACCATACAAGCCACCTAGCCCCAGTATCGGTGCCCGTGCCTATAGCCGTGGCCCACACGACGTAAGACCAACCTTGGTTTAATGTGTCGTAGTGCTGGGTGTTAACTATTAGTGGGTCAGACAGGAATGTGCTACCGGCCCCCGATGGCACCGCGACAGTGCCCCGCTTAATTGTCTTGCAGTTAACTACTCCAAAGGAGCCGTTGACGTCAAGTTTTTCTTTTGGGAGGTCGTAGTTGATGCCTACGCTGCCCGCTTGGTCAATCCACACTCGCTCACTACCGCCAGTGTAAAGTACCAGAGAAGCCTTTGCTGATGGGGTTGTAACTCCCATTCTGGCTTGGATAGAGGCTGCTACGTCTGCGCCCCGCGTAAAGTCAACCCTGAGGTCTTCCCCCGTGCCCCAACTTGTGCCAGTTAATTCCAGCACTTTTGCAGAGTTAGTTACTTCAGTAGAAACGTGAAGCGGGGCTGCTGGCTCGTCAGTCCCGATTCCAACGTCGCCGTTAAAGTAACTCGGCGCATTGCCGCCCGCGTAGAATGCGTAGGCTTTGTTGTTTTGTGCCCCTACTGAAATGTTGGACTTAAAGCCAACAACATCGCCCGTGGCGTTGTAGAAGACGTTTTGTGCGTTATAGCAAACTACGTCTACAAATTCTGTTTTTGCATCGCTAGTAAAGGTGGTGCTGTCGTAATATGACCCAGCATCAAAGTGGACAAAATCCACCAAGTCGCCACGGCTGTCTGGGTAGCACGTTAGGCCATACTTGGTTATGGATACGGCACTGCCGCTAGAAGTATCACCATATACTGGCGCGTCAAATCGCACGCCCGTCGTATTTGTGGCACCGTCTGTCAGTTGCTTGCGGAATGTGACTGTTGCCGAGCCGGGGACGTAGTTACCAATCATCCCCGTGCCAAGGTGCCCGGTTACACCGCTATAGACAAGGTGCCCAACAGTTGGGTTATACGTGTCATGCTGGCCTACAATGGATTCGGTCGTGAGTGACAGAGATTCCAAGTTTCCCGGCACAGACACTGAGGGGGCGTCGTATGTTGTCGTGTCGGTAGTGTAGATGGACGTTGCTACAATTCCGCGATACCGTGCCAGCACAGCCTCGGTTTGTGTCGCCACCCGTATTTTGATTTTCAGCGCGTTGCCGGTTGATGTCCGGTGAACTATTGGGACATACCACTTCTGGTTTGCGGAGTCGTATGTGAACTCCCCGAACGCAAAGTTGTTGATAATCGGGCCGTGGGCTTCTGTGTAGTAAGATGTGTTTGTGTATGCACTCGCGCCAGTGGCGGCAAAAACGTATGTTTTCCTTAGAACACCAAACGCAATTTGGTTTGCCCAGCCGCTATACCCCTCAATCTGAAACAGACCGCCCAGCCCATTGATGTCCTGAAACTCTAACTTAAACTTTTGGTTGGCTACTCCGTGAGGGAATGTAACTTCAAACTCTTTCTCAAAATAGTGTTGAGTCGGCTGAAAGTCTGCCTCGGCGTTGTGCAGCGATGCCGCTGGGTCAGTAGTGCCGATGCCGACTCGCCCGCCAAACGAACTGGGGGCGGTGCCCGTGGCAAGGAATGCGTAGCGGTCGCCTCCGGTGCTTATATTAATTTCGGAGTAAAACCCCGCCTGTAAGCCTGCGACTGGATTGGTGCCCGCCGCATGGAAGGAGTAATAATTGCCCGTTTCGCCACCGTTTTGTATGTTGTGGCCCGCGTCGATGAACGAGGCGTATTCGGCAAGCGACGAGTTTTCTGTGGTAGAGGCGTGCCGGTAGCCATAGGCCGTCTTGCCAGTAGTTATATCGCCGGGGGTGGTGGCTGTTAAATTAGAGTAGGTCGCGTCTGAATTGATGCTAATTTGGAAGTTGCCGTCAGCATCCTCCTTTGCCGACTTCACGGAGAGGGCGTGCTTTTCATTCCCGGCATTACCCTTGCCAATCCCGACCGCGTGGTCGTCCCTGACTACTAAGGTGTAGTCACTACCATTTTTATTGTAGACGTAAAAATGGCTGGCGTTGGACTGCGGGGCGATAGTGTTGGAGCGTATTTGAGGCAGTGGGCCTGTGACCGATAGCCGCGAATTTGGGTCTGTCACTCCAATGCCGATGTTGCCGTTGAAATAACTGGGTGCGTCTCCGTCGCAATACAGAACATGGTTTGTCTGGTTGGCGGCTTCGTTGACCCCAATTCTCAGCCCCCTGTTGGAAGTTGCGGCTGACAGCCCTGTAATGTAAAACCCAACTTGTTCACTAAGGCTGGCGTCGGCAGAAATCCCGCCAGAGTTTTCCTGCGCAATGAAGTGGCTGACCCTCGAAAGGCTGTACGAATTGCCCGAGTTTCCGGCTAGGAAAAGTTCGCTGCGAACCTGCGCCGCATCTGTGCCTGACTGGGTGTTCGCCCCGATTGAGCCACCCACGAACAACTGGGTAGAAGTCCCACTGCTGCCAGCGTGCTGTTTGTTAAAATATACGTTTCTTCCGGTGGCTGCACTGATACCAACTAAAAACCGGCCTGCGCTGTCGATCCGCACTCGCTCTGCGCTATTAGTGCTAATGCCCACAGCGTCTGCGCCAGCCCGAAATAAGCCCGTGTTGGTATCGCCGTTGAAACTGTAAGACGGGCGGTCGGGGTCGCCTAAATTGGCTTCAATCTGGCCAAGAAACAAAGACGGCGCGTCGCCCGAAGCGTAGATTTGGTAATTGGTCTTCCCAGCCTCCTCGTCGAGAGTAGAGCGAAAGCCGTAGTTTGTCGCGCCGGTTGCGATGGCGTCGAGCGCGTCGAACCCAATTACTTGGGTGGGGGTGCCAGAGCCAGCAGTGGTCTGTGCAAGGAAGTGAGTGATTGACCCAGTGCCAGCCGAAGAAGCATAACTATAGAACACGTTGCAACTGCTGCCGCTTTTCTGGGTGGCCGTGCATAAAATGCCAGAAACACAAGTCCCAGAGAAGCCCAGCAAGGTGTCTTCGTTGGGGTCATTGTTTATGCCCAGACGACCGTTTACTCTGGTAACTCCGTCATTCGACACCCGTACACGCTCTTGCCCGCCCGTCGCAATCGCAAATACCGATATTTCTGGCCGAAATATGCCTGTGCCGGGTGTGCCATCGAATTGAATAGAAGGCTGCGAGGCATTGCCGACGGCAACAGTTAAGCCGCCCATGTAGTGGTCGTCGGCTGGGGCAAACAGCGCGTCGTTAAGTTCTAATGAGGTATTTGTCTTGCTTATCGGCCTCCCGATTCCCACTTGCGCATTGACTACTAGGTTGCCGCTCATTGTGTCGCCAGCCTTGGCAACATAGTCTGTTGCAGCGGCTAACTGGGTGGGCACGTACTCCGTGCCATCAAACACGGGGGCGTATCCTAGAGATGCACCGGTTGGGTCAAGGTTCTCAACCGGCAAAACGGCCCTGTACCAAATAGGTCTCGCCGAGTTGTCAAGAAAATCCCTGTAGTAAAGGATTCCGTCGGACTCGTTAATACCTATTTCGCCAGAGTCTAGGCTAGGAATGTTTCCGGGGCTTACGCTCCGGAGAATTTTTATCTTTGTTTTTTTGGCCACGAACTAAGACCCTTTTTTACGCAGGTCAGAAATCGCCCGCATCAATCGTTAAGGTACTGGAGTCCAGCGTGCTGGTGTATGCGGGGCCAGAGGCGGTATATGTTAGCACTTGACCCGCAGAGCCTGAAACAAAGTTGACCGGTGCTGTGCCGTTGCCTGCAAGAAGGCTGTTGGCGGTAAGATTTTGGCGACCGGTGCCACCGTCCTGCACGGCGAGGTAGCCGAGTCCTCCGGGCAGGGCCGAACCAGAGAACTGCGTCCAGTTGTTAGCAGTGACACCGGGGGTGATGGTGCCAGTCGTCGTGCAGACGTATGCCCTGCGCTCGTTAACGGCTCCGGCATCAACGTAGACAAATGTGCCGGACGATATTTCTCCTGCCGCGTTGGCGTCGGGCGATCTATCCCAGCCGCCTGAAGAGTTAATCACATAGATGCCGTTTTCAGAGGCCGTAGTTTGGTCTTTGACCAGAACGCGGTCGCCTTCCACTAGCGTAATGTTGTCTACCGTAGTGGTGGCAGAGGTTAGGGCAATGTTTGTAACCGTTGCGCAACGCACCGAGTCCTTGAAGTCCAGCCCCTGTGCAACTGAGTCAACGTATCCCTTGTTTGCGGCATCGGTAGCATCAACTGGGTCGGCAAGGTCGGTGATTTTCTGGCCGTTGAGGTCTACGCTTTGAGTGGGGAGGGCCATCTCGTCAAGACGGCTTGTCTGCACTTGCGTGTCAAAGTTGGCAATGTGCGCTGGGGTAGTTGCGGTAGCGTCAAGGGCAAGGAGAACGCGGGCGTCTGCGACTGACAGGTGTTGAGGGTTTTGGTTATTGCCGTTGTCGTTGGCGATGAACCCGTTTGCGGCCATCTGCGCCATATCGTCTAGTTGCACAGCGTTCGCTGCAATAGACAAAGTGACCTGAGTGCCCGTTGTCCCCGTCCCAGTAACGTCACCAACAAAATTTAACCCAGAACCGCCGCCAGAAACTGCCTGCTTAACGTACGCCGTTGTGGCAACAAGCGTGGTGTTATTGACCGCCGAGTTCGTGGCGTTCTGCGTGATGGCATGGAGTTCTGTGCCTGCCGTGGTGTAGAAATGCTTGCCTGTTGGGAGGACGCCGGGGGCAGTGCCAGCGTCTAACTTTATGAACGCCCCATCGCCGCCAGCCAGTTTTATATTGCCGCCGTTGTCGCCGATGTAAAGTTTGTTTACGCCATCTACCCACGCAAGTTCGCCGAACTCTAGGCTGGTAGGGGCAGTAGTCCCTGTTGAGCGAAAGATTTTGATTTTGGTTTTTGCTGCCATTTTTGTGTCCTTTTATTGGCTAGAAGTTGCCGCCGTCCATAGTGTCGGTGTTTTCAAACGCTGAGTTGCCGGTGTCTTGGTGGTCGTAAACTAAGATGTGGCCTGTGTTTGGGTTTTGGATGCTGACGTCGATAAGATCGTTGAGGAGGACAGCACCGCCGCCGCCGCCGCCGCCACCACCGCCAGCCGCAGTTACCAAGTCGGCCAGCGAAATTTTCTTGTTTTGTCCAGTCTGATCGACGATTACGACGTATGCCTGTGCAGCCGTTACGCCTGCGGCATTCGCAACCTGTAATTGACTGATTTTCCTGTTGGCTGGCATGACTACTCACCCACTAAACGAGAGCCGTCTTCAAGAAGTATGATTGCGTTCTTGCTGTCCTCAATCCTGAAAAAGAACGAGTATGTCCACCCGTTCTCTCCGAACATTGGTTGCAGAAACCATCGGTTAATCATCGCTTACCCTTTGAGCAGAACCGTGCCAGTAAACTCAAAACTCGGGTTGTTTACGACTCCTCTGAGATAGTGGCAGCAGAACAGTTCCGGTGGGGCTACATACACCCCGTTCTGCGGTATGCTGGTGTAAGCCGCCTCTTCCCCTGACAGGTAGATTGGGACGTACGGGCCTTCGGGGTCTTTCGCGGCAAACCACGAAATGATTGCCGAGGCACTGGGCGTGTTGTCAACAACCACTGACAGGGAACTAAAGTTTCCTAGAGAGATTGTGGTGCTGTTGGCCGACGAAGAGGCAAAAAAAACTTCGTAGCCGCCAAGGTTCGGGGAACGCTGAATTGGTGTCGGCATGGCTCAACTCTCGTAGAAAGGGGCTGTTGTTTTGTACGGGTGTGCAGCGGGGAGGTTTGCCGTTAGCCCCCACTTGTGGGCAAGGTATCCTTCGATCTTCTCTCTGTCGGCTTGGGTCTGAGTGCCGCTGGTAATCAGAAACTCCCCCATGCGGCCACCAAGGCTTAGTGGGGTTGAGGCGCGGTTAATCCAGTTACCCAAAATCAGCCCATCAAACCCTTCATCGCCAAATGCTGCGCCGATGATTTCAGTGCCGTCTAGCAGGATAGAAGACGCATTTCCGTGGCGGTTGTTGACTACTTCTAGCATGACCGGACTGCTTCCAACCGAAACCGTAGACCCATTGTTCTCTGCGCCTACGGTGTCGCCAGTCTCAGTGATGTTTCTTGTCATCACTTGGATGAAATTGCCGCCATTGGAAAATCGGGCAAACCAGCGTTCATTTGAATTGTTCAGCCCGTCCCAGACGTGGAAGGTAGTCCATGTAGTAGGCAAGTCGAGTTGCAGCACCACATAGACTTGCATCGGCAAAGTCTTATTGTTAGTTGCGTCCCCTAGAACAAACGCACTACTGGCAAGACTTTGGCTGGCTGCATTCCAGACAACCGCAGGCTTACCGTTGATCTGGTAGGAACTGTTAGTTGCTTCATACAGCGGCTTGTCGAAACTGGCCGACTGCGTGACAGAAACGCCGTTTGCCGTGCGGTCTGCCCACGCCCCAACCTCTTCCCCAACGGAATAGATGGCAGAGCCAACCTTTGTCAGCGACGGCTCGTACGTAGCGTCAAGCCACAACGCCCTGTTCGTCAGCAAGTGCGGTGTCCATAGAAGCGACGACGGGGCTATAGCGGCTAGGTACTGGTTGTTCAGGCTCACGACTAACCCTTTGCTGAGTATTTAATCTGTGCTGTTCCGGCGTTAGTCTGGATTGCGACAAAAGTTGCTGCAAACGTTTCTGTTGGCAACGGGAAAGCCTGACCGCCGAACAAGTTCTGTGTGATCGGCGTTCCAGACGCATCTACGATAACGTAGAATGAGTCGCTGTCTGCTGTCTCCTTGGCGTAGAACGTGACACTGCTGGCCCCGCCTTCAAGTGAATCCACCATTAGCAACGCCCCAGATGCCAGCCGCATTGGAATGCCGCCAGTTGTTGCTGGGTTGGTTGTGCAAGTGATAGGGAGGTAGTTCAGTGCGTCCCTGCGGATTGTTGTTGACATTACCTATTGCCTCTCGGTGAGTAGGTTCCTTTGATTGCGTTTAGGGCTTCCTCGTAACTTGTGTCGTCTACCGTATTGTCGGGGTAAAAGAAGTTGCCCAGTGCTTCTACCCCGGCCTTCGCAAACGTGTTGTCGAATACTGATGAGTCCTTGTCGCCAAAAGCAGCATTGTAGCCAATAGTACCAGCATCCCACAGGCTCATCCCTATTAGACCGGCTCCGCCGTAATTTGCGGCCCGCTTCAGACCCTCTTTCCCGCCCACGCCCTTGCCAAGAATTTTAAGCAATGTGCCTGTTGGGTCTTTTGTTGTCTGTCTGTATAACCTGCGGCCAGTGGTGCGTGCCTTTTTCGGCAACACGCTTTCCATGTCCCTTTCAAACACTCTCCGTTCCCGACGTTCTCTAAGCGTTGGATCGGCCTTAAAAGATGTATCTACGGGCGGCGGCTCCATGCCTACGGCGTCGAATGTCTGAGCAACAGTCGGGTCGCCATAATCGAATGCCTCCACTGCTCCCGGCCCAAATGTTTGCGAGTCTACGAAACGAGGGTCGTTTTCAGTGGGAGGCAGACCTCTGGCCTCTTTTTCGGCCTGCTCAAATAAGGCTTTTGCCGCCTCGCTGTCTATCGTTTGTGAGTCAACGTCAGGGAACGCAGCGTTTTCTAGGACAACATTTCCTCGGTCATAGTAGGGGTCTGCCAACAGTTCAGGGGTGAGTATAGGGTTGCCGTATTCGTCAACCCCCGGCGTGGCAGGAGAGGCTGTGTCGGCGGTAGAGTATTCGGTTTGCATATTTGCAACGAAATCATCTGGCCCAGTTGGACGCGGCGGTGGCCCATCATCTCTTAGCCCGCCAAGAGGGCTTGCCTGCTGTTCAGCGGCGGCGGCGGCACCTCTGAACCCAGAGTTCGTTCCCTCTTGCGGCATATCTGATCCGGCCCGAAGCAAGGCCATCAACAAGTCAAGAAAGTCCTTGAAGCCGCTGCCGCCCCCACCGCCTGCCCCGCCGCGTGGCGAATCAACAGGCTCTGGGTCAATTCGCTGGGCCGTATCCGTTATTCTTGACAGCGGCCCGCCAGCGTATGGTATGAGTTCGCCGCCCTGTGCTGTCGGCGGCTCTGGTGGGTTCGATCCGGGGAGGGGAATCATCGCTGTGCCCGGCTCGTCTCCAGTATCCTCGGGCGGGTCTGGCGGCTCGTACTGGGCTTCTTGTTCCCTGCGATTTGCATTCGACGTGTCTATCGCATCTTCTTCGCTCATCCCCTCGCGGATCATACGAATTTCGTCTCTGATCTGCTGGGCGTCTTCTGGGAATCCATCGGCCTCCATCTGGGCGGCTTTGTCTTCCAACTGATTAAGCCGGTTTTCAGCGTCTGTTGCCTGTCGTGGGGCATCATCGGCTGCTGCCTTTTGTGCTGGCCTTTCTTTCCTCTGTCGCTGGTATGCAGTAACCTGTCGTTGCGTGTACTTGCCGCCTTTCCCCGCAGGCTCGCCTGCCGACTCTAAGAAATCCTGTACGTCTAACCCGCCTTCAAATTCGTTGATCTGCCTTTGGGCACCGGCAGTGAAACGCGGCATCATCGCTATGTCTTGTTCTGACGGCGGTGTTGGCAACGAGTTGCTGGTTTCAAGCGGGGCGTCTGCCGCTGCCATCCCCCCGTCCCACTCAGCCCTAGCGGCTTGTTCCCCGCCAAGTTGGTCGGCAAGAAGTTTCTGTACGTTTGGATTTAGGTCTGCCCAGCGTGTCTCAGGGGAGACCATCGCACGTGCCCTAGCCATAAGGGTTGCTGCTGCCTTTGATGCTATAGAGCCGCTTGGTAGACGTGTAGGCTTTGCCATTATTTACACCATCAGTGCTGAGAGTAAGCGTTTTGGTTTGAATGCGGAGGACTGGTCTGTCATATCGGGCACGTCCTCGTAGTCGCCCTGAATAAAATCCTTTTTGCCGTAAGGCTTTTTCTGGAAAGTCCTGTCCCATTTCTCTGGGTTGATTATTTCCATAATCTCTTTGTCCGACATTCCCTGCTCTATGTACTTATTCATTAGGCTGCGGAGAACGTGGGACGTGAAGTTTTGGCCATCAAACCTTTTCGCGGCGTCTGTTTGCGGGGGAATGGTGGAATAAACCTCTCTCGTACCTTCGAGCAAGTCTCGCAGTTGCGGAACAACTCGGTCGGCTGTGCGGTATCCGGCACTCATTTCGAGGGCCATGTCTTGGTTACTGAGCGGTGCGAGACGCAAGCCCCCGTCAGGGTTTTCTTGCAGGACGTTGGCTCGGTGTACTGCCCACAGCCAGTCGATAGGCATTAGTTTCCCTTCTTTGGCCATGCGGTGTACCATCTCAACAAACGCTTGGCTCCGTCTTGACCCTCTGGGGGATTCAAGGTATTTACGCATCTCTGTCGGGATGCCAACGCTGCTCTGCCCTGCTCTGCTGGCCATCCGTCCTAGCACGGTGCCGGGGTCGCCGTCCGAGAACTGCTGTAAATAACGCTCTAAGACCTCCATTCGCTTTGAAAGATCAGACTTGCCCGCACTGGACAGTGCGGCTTCTTCGCCCTGATTCATAAAGAGTGGGTTGTCGCCTGTCCGCAGCAGTTCCGGCACATACGATCCGCGAACCTCTGGCCCGCGAACCGGGGCAATAGCACGGCCTCGGGAGAGCGGGTCTTCTGCTGACACTCCCTGCCTGAATATGTTGGCAATAGCCTCTTCCACGCCCGGAGGGAAGATAAACGCATCCGTGTCTGAGGCGTCCTTCGGAGAGACCCGTAATTCTGCTTCGCCCGTGACAGGGTTAGTCAGTTCGTCGTAGCGAATAGGCGTGTTGCCTCGCTTCAGGGCACGAATGTTCTCTGTGCCTGCGGTGCGGCTTTGCTTTCTAGCCTGCTCCAAGAAGCGAATGGCGGCGTCCATGTTCTGCCACCACGGCCTCACTGGCACTGGCTCTAGCCCGCTCGTCGCCCCTACGGTTTCGTCGAGTGTACCGGCATCCCGGCGTTCACCCATTTCATACTCAATAGCCGCTTTTTCGCTTTTGAGTTCATCAACTTTGCTCGCTGCCCGTGGCCCCTCTTTGGCCTCCCACTTAGCAATCCGTTCTTCCAGTTTTGCGATCTTGTTGTCTAGCGTGGATTCTTTGGTCAATGACCTTGTGGAAGCCCTGCCTAGAGTTGTGGTGTTGCCGCTCAACGAAGGTATGACTGAGCCGCGTCGTAAGCCAGCACCAGACTCAACCGCCTCAATGTCTTTCGCGGCTTGTATCAGCGGGTAAAGCGGGCGGTCTGTGTTTTTGACGGTGGCTTCCGGCGTCAGTTGCTTGGCGACCTTTGGCCCATAAATAGAGTCCAGCGGCCTCGGGTACTCGGATGGAAGTCGCTGGCGAGGAACGTCGGCTACCTCAAAATCTGCTGGCACCGCATCCCGCTGGCCTAGTTCGTACCCTGCCGGAATTTCTGACTTTTCCAGATTTTTTGCTCTGGCAGCACCAAATGCCTTGGAGAAGTCCTCTAGCGACAATCCGGCGTTTAGTACGGATTCCTGAATAGCCATTGCCAGTTTGACTTCTGACTTCTTGCCACCCAGCAGTCTCTGAAAGGCCCGTGCATAGCCGTTGGTTGTTGGCTCGTCTGGTGCGGCCAGTTGCTCCCTCGCGGCTCTAGCAAGGTTCGAGCCTAGTTCGTCTAGGTTGTGTCGGTCGGGACGCAGTTTCTTCCAGAACGAAAGAATCTGTGCCTCTTGGGCCGTCGTCCTAAATTCCTGCCGCTTGTCCGAAGCCGTGGTGAAGTATTCGTCTGGGAACTCGACTGTAGACGGTGCCGCAAGAATTTTGGCCCCCTCGTCAGGAGTGAAACCCATGTACGGCAGGAGATTCTCTCGCTCTGTTACGTGCAGGTCACGCACAGCCTCCATCGCCTCTTCCAGAGTCAGGTCGGCCATCACGTTCGCGTAGGCGTTGGGGTTACGCGAAAACTCTCGCCCTGCGTTGGCAAGGTCTACGTTGCCAAACCGCCGAGGTGCAGATGGTGTCGGTATTCTTGTGCGGCCCGGAGTCGCCATTACTTCTTCTTTCTTTTGACGCTGGCTTTCTTTAGGTCGCTCTTGCGTAGTTTGCTCATAACGCTCTCCGGCAGATCAGAGCCTGTCGCGGCGGGGGCGTTAGAAGCACCCTTCATTTCTTCTTTCAGGTCGGCGAGGTCTTCGCGGTCGTCGTCCATGTCGTCGTCTGGCGTTTCGCTAGACCCTGACTTTTTGCCACGGCGGTGCAGCGGCAAACTTTTGGACTTAGAGTCTGAGTACCCGCGTTTAAGCGTGTCCCGCAGCGGGGCGTCTTCAATCTGGTCGAAGCGGACGTTAATGTAGAGTGGCATTGTTCACCTTGTCCTATCCAAAGATTCCAGCAAGTATCCCACCGACGCTTGCCTTTCGCCGCATTGCAGCGGCCTGTTCTTGTAGATTGCGTTGCCGCTGGGAGAGTTCTTCGTTGAGGGCTAGTTCACGCAAGTCCAAAGCACTTCCTTCGTTGACGCGACGGCCACCTAGCAGAAGGTCTCTGAGGGTTGCCTGCTCGGCTCCGCGTAGTGACTGAAACTGGTTCATGGCTGTCTGGTTGAACACGTCGTCAGCCATAGCGGCCTGCTGTGCCTGCGAGTACCCCTGTGCCGCCTCTGTGTCTGCCCGCATTCCCGCACGGTAGCGTGAAGCAGCACTGCCTGCCCTAACGCCAGCATTGGTTGGCTGGTAAGCCCTTTCATTCCCAGCAAACGCAGACTGCTGCATGGCTGAGTTGCGAGTCTGCCTTGCCTGCCTGCCGCTGGCTTGAACTGGGCCGGAAAGGGTCGGCTTAAACGTTTGTGCTGCAAACATTAGTAGAGTCCTCCAAGCGGGCCTTGACGCCCGTACGCAAAATCGTTGAAGTTGCCGGAGGCCAGCCCTGACCCAAAGGTGAAGGCTGCTGATGGCACGCCCGCTACGCCACCGCCGGACGTACGATTGCGGTCATTCCACGCCCTAACAAGTGCTGACGCAGACGGGTAGCCGATAAGGCCACCGGAAAGCATTAGGTTTGAAATGTTACTAAGCCTTGCAACCTTGTAGTCCTTCTTTGCTCTGTCCAGTTGGCTGGCTATGTCCGCAAGGCTCTCTCTCCTGCGGCTGTCTAATTTCTTGCCAGCCGTGTCTAGTTCTGTGTCGAGGGAGAAGTTCTCCAACTGCGACTTTCTCTGTGATTGCACGTCTTCTGCCCGTGCCTTTTGCTGGCTGAGTTCAAGGTCACGTCGGGCCTTCTCGTACTGCCCGCCCATCTCTGTTCGGGACTGGTCGGTCAGTGCGCGGGCAAACGCAGAGCGGGTGCGGTCAGAGTTCTGCGTATAGGGGTTCTTAACGCCAGAAACAGTGTTCTTGGTCAGCGAGTTGGCGAACGGATTGTTCCGTGCAATCCCGCTTCCGAAGTTTTGTTGCGATGAGAACATACTACAATTCGTCCGGGTGAATTACGTACCAGCCAGATGCAAATAC
>Ga0208427_1000400_pt1 | contig 18707 bp, 13 predicted proteins | sample DEB08_DNA_FD_184532 | JGI IMG/M metagenome (GOLD analysis project Ga0208427, IMG submission 184532) | Aqueous microbial communities from the Delaware River and Bay under freshwater to marine salinity gradient to study organic matter... | ecosystem: Environmental > Aquatic > Marine > Coastal ...
CCTCACTGGAATAGATATACACAGTGCGCTTGATGGGGTCCACCACGCAGCGAGTCAGATACTCATCAGACATTTGGTCTCGTTCGTTGATTACCTGACTATCATAGCACGGTGGGTCGGAGGTGTCAAGGGTTATTTAAGTCCTCTCCTTGTTTCTCCAGAATTATTAAATCTAATATAAACATATCCATTAGGAGAAACAGCAGCAGAACAACCTGTTAATGATGTAAGTATTGTATTAGTAGAAGAATTTCCTAGATGCCTAATATACACAACTCCAGGTCCTCCATTTCCACTTCCGGATGATCCGTTATTTGATCCAAAAAACCTTCTATAACCTCCTCCACCTCCAGTACCTGAATTTGGGGCACCAGATTGAGCAGGTCCTGAATTAAATGAACCTCCTCGTCCACCACCAGTTGGATTTATCCCACCTGCAGTGCCTCCACTACCTGCAGAACCACCACTAGAGGTTCCTCCGCCGCCACCTCCACCATATCCATTAATCCTCTTCAATGGGAAAGGAGCTGGTGGGAAGAAATTGTTTCCGAATACTCCAGATCCTCCAGGTCCTGCATTTGGAAACGCATATCCGGGTGCTCCTCCTTGAGATCCAGATCCGCCGCCACCAGATTGTACAAGGACGCCCGCTGCATTGACGGCACTCTGCCCCGGTTGTCCTCCAGGAAATCCACCGGATCCAACTCCTCCACCACCAGCACCAAGTGAGGCCACGATCAATGAACCTGCAGCTGTTTGACTTGCAAGGGGAGATCCTCCAATTGTAGAAGTTGATCCATTATCTCCTAGACTTCCAGCTGCAGTACCACCGGAACCACCACCACCTCCTCCTGCAGCTGTAACTTGTCTCGTAACTCCTGAAGGACCAGGAATAGCTGTTGAAGGAGTTATGGCAGCTGCAGAAAATGATCCTCTTTGTTGAGTTGCTCCACCCGTTCCACAATTTACTAGAATATCAAGTCCCAGTCCTGAAGATGGTAACGTTATTAAAGCTGGTTGGTTTGCAACAGCACCTCCAGCGCCGCCGCCTGCTCCGGCAGAATCTACAGTTTGAACAATTCCTCCTCCTCCTCCACCACCAACACAAAAAGCTCCAATTGTTAATGGATAGCTAAATGCTGCCGGTTCCGGCGGCGGTGGTGGCGGCGGTGGTGGTGGCGGTGGTGGTGGTGGCGGAACATCATCATTTAGAATAATTCCACTAGTGCTTCCTTGTCCTGGAATGATTTCCGCATTAATAGGAAGATCAAGTGCAACATTAAAATTTTCATCGGGTTCAACAACAGTATCACCAGCAACATTAACTGTTATATCTACACGATCTATACCAATTGCAAAGTTGGCAGTTCCTCCAGGAAATAATCCTCCAACAAAGTCGCTAGGTGCAGCTGGATTTGTTAATCCAGTAACATTAACAGCCCAGTTCACTGAGCTAGTTACATTTAAATTTCCAGTTCTAAGTATAGAAAAAGTAAATGCAGTAGCACCAGTATTTCCTTCGTTTTTTGAAGAATCTAAAGTAGTAATAGAGAGAAATGTTCCTCTAATTAAAGAAGGAAATATAATACCAAGATTATCAAAAGCTCTAGAAATAAATGGACTCATGAGTAAGGACCGTTTAAGTTTCCGTAAACTGTGTATTGATTAAGACTTGCCCCACTTGGATTTGCAGTGGCAGTATTAACCACAATGAAGTTAATAAACTGAGTTACTCCTGCTTGTGGAGCTGGTGCGACTCCATCTAACCAAAGAATTTGAGCACTTGAAAAACCTCTAGTTGACCCATTAGAACCATTTAATATGAAAGAATTTGGAAGAGTTGGGGCTAATGGGAGAGTTGGTTGATTTTTAATTAGAGTGAATGTAATAACTTTTCTATCGAAACCGTCAAATACTGGAAAGTTGTTTACAGAATATGAACTTATAACTGCCGAAGAAGGAACATAAATGACATTTAAGTTATCTGCAAAGTTTAGGAATTTATTTGAAGTAACTCCTCCATCAGTATAGTTCTCAAAGTTTTTTCCTGTGAAACTACTTAATCTACTCATTACCTTACTCTATCTTAGTTTTATTTATATAGTTATCCATTGACGAGTTCCACCAATGTTTGTAAGTACGATATCAAAAGAAGATGGAGAAACATCAAGTATTAAGTTCTCATCAAGACCATTTATCAAATCTCCAGCAGTAGCTCTTCTTACACTATTTCCAGCTCCACTAAGAACTTTAATTGTAACTTTGAAACCAGTTGGAATTGTTGCCGTAATAGTAGGCAAAATAAAACCTGCTTCATTTGCTGCAAATGTTATGAGTTCGTTGTTCGTATTGCTTGAAATGACCGCACCATTTGTAGTAAGAGCTCTAAAAGCACTATAAGATATACTCGATGAAGCTGCTGGGAAAGTAATTGAAGCAGTTCCAATTGAAGTTACTCTTCCCGTTCTATCTACTTGTACAGTTGGTACTGTTGTAGCATTACCATAAGTCGCACCAACTACTGCAGGAGGAAGAATATCAACAAGTTGCAAATTGTAAGTAAGATTAGCAGATCCATCAAAAGTCTGAGCAGCAGATGTAACATCTCCTCCAGCGAAACCTATATCGGCACCAGTAATTCCACCTGCAGTTCCAGAAATATTTCCTACAAAATTATCAGCGTAAACATTTCTCCAACGAATTGTATTTGCACCTAAGTCATATGTACTATCCGCAGATGGAATAATGCTACTATTAGGTCTTGCATTAAATGTTACTCTATCAGTATTAGCATTACCTAAAACTACATTACCATTAAAGTTTGCCGTATTTGATACTGATAAATTTGCGTCAACAGTTAAACGTCTATTGGCGACAGTGGCGCTTGGTCTAAAGTACAAATACGAACTTGTATTTAGATTTTGTGATGTAGGACCAGTTGGATTTGTATCAACAAAAGTAATATAGTCAATATTAGCTGACTCATTTTTTTGAGTAGTCTCTACTTGAGCTGCTGAACCTGCGCCACCAGTAACTGAACCGTCAAAAGTGGTGGCGTAAATAGTTCCCCAACGAAGTGTATCTGCCCCTAAGTTATATGTATTATTTGCAGATGGAATAATGCTACTATTAGGTCTTGCATTAAATGTTACTCTATCAGTATTAGCATTACCTAAAGATACATTGCCATTAAAGGTTGCAGCTCCACCTACTGTTAAAGCGGTACTAAATGTCGCATTAGTAGATGATAATGTATTAGTGCCTGCATTATATTTGATATTAGCATTTGTATATAATATTTCTGGAGTAGCAGATGGGTTATTAAAGTCTACAAATGTTAAGAAATTGTCTCCAGTATTTCTTACCTGAGTATCAATTGTATCTGAAGATGTTGAATTTCCAGAAATATTTCCTACAAAATTATCAGCGTAAACATTTCTCCAACGAATTGTATTTGTACCTAAGTCAACAGAACTGTCCGTAGAGGGTATTAAATTAGTGCTAGACCTTGCATTGAATGCTACTGTATCAGTTCCGGCATTGCCTAAGGTAATATTTCCAGTTACATTTAAAGTTCCATCGACTGTTGTGTTGTCAAGACTTGTGGTTCCATCTACATCAATGTTTCCAGAAATATCTGCGTTAGTAAATGTGAGAGTGTTGCTGTTGATATTGTAGGATAAATTGCCATTTGTACGAAGATCTTCATCTAAACCTGGATCGTTATTGTCATCAACAAAAGTTAAATATACTGGATCCGCAAAAGAATTAAGTGCTGTCGTTCTTATTTTGATTGCTGTGTCTGCAGTTCCAACAAATTGTCCATTAAATGTTGCAGCATAAACATTATCCCATCTTCTTGTTGGTGAACCCAAATGATAAATATTGTCATCACCAGGAATAAGACCAGTCTCATCAACAAGAGCTCTTGTTGTCAAAGATACTGGAGTTCCATTAGTAACTCCTCCACCAGAAACAGAAATTCCTGTACTAGTTTGAAACTCTAAAGTTCCAATCACAGTTGTGGAATCTACATTACATCTTATTCTTGCAGCATTTCCATCTCTATCAGGAACTCCATTTTCGTGGTTAAATGTAACATTGGCATCTCCTTCACCATCATTAAGAGTTAAAGCAATGCTGCCTGAATGAGATATTGCAATATTTCCAGTTGTTTCAAGTCTAACTATGTTAGTTCCAGACTCAGTAATTTTGAAACCTGGATTGGTATAGAAGTTTTCAAATTTGCGAGGATCATTATCTAGTTTAACAAAACTTGGATAATAATCCCCATTTGTTACAGTTCTTCCTATGGAAAGTTGTTGGCTGTTTTCTGCCGTTCCTACAAAAGCTCCTACAAAATTGTTAGCATAAACATCCTTCCATTTTCTGGTTGAAGTTCCTAAGTCTATATTATCAGGCGTAACAGGAAGTAATGCTGTCTCTGCTGCAGAAACCCTAACAGCAGTGGTATATGTTATTGCATTTCCAGGTGCTCCAATTTTTGCAGTTTGGAAATCAATTACTCCTGATTTAGCATCACTGGAAAGGACTATATTTGCTGCTCCACCATCACCAACCGTAGGAGATTTAATGTACTTATCTCCCCCAGTATTATAATAAGAACCACTTCTAATAGTGAAATCACCTCCACCATCACTGTAGGATATTCTCTTGTTTGCCCCACCATCAAATACTATTGCTCCTGATGTGTTGTGCAGCCACATGGCTGCTCTATCTGATGCCTGTGCTTGACCGTTAGTTAGCTTAAATGTGTTTATATTAGGGAAAAACTGTATAGAATCGTCAGTATATACAGGTTCATATTCGTCAGGAGTAGCAGGATTATTATCTTGCACAAAGGTAAGATAGTGAGTTGTTCCTGCTCCAGTAGTTGAAGTTTTTATTTCATTTGCTCTACCAGCAACAGCACCGGCAAAATTTATATTAGTGTTGGTTACTCCAGTAATCCGACCTTGTGAGTTGACACTGAAAACTGGAATTTGTGTATCAGATCCATAGTTATTGGCAACAACTGTTGTATCGCCAAGAGTGAAATTTAAATTTACACCAGCAGTGCCATCAAAGGAAACTGGGCCAGCAAGGCCATCTCCAGATATTTCAAAATCTTGAGGATTTGTTAAAGCATCTGCTGTGCCTGCTATAAGTCCACTTGGATCAACCCATTGTGTAGATGTTATATTACTTTGTAAAAGTTGCCCAGTTCCGCCGGGACTGCCGCCAGAGTCCTTAAATGCACCTGTGACATAAGCGTCTCCTTCGACTCTCAACTTATCAGAAAGTACGCTTGTTCCTATTCCAACATTACCATCAAGGTAAGAATCTCCTAATACTTGAAGGATATTGCTAGAACCATATAATGTAACATCAGCTGCAATTAGTTCTGGATTTGTTTGTGTACTTCCAATTAAAAAGTTTCCGTCTGTAGAAATAAAGAACCCAGTTCTTTGCTTACCTGTAAGACCATTTCTAGATCCTAGACCATAAATTCCACCATAAATATCCCATAAAGCTCTTTGTGTAGATCCATCAGCACTTCTAATTTGCAGGTCTACAGCAGCATCTTTATCAGTATCATCAGTCAATCTTGCTACTTTAATAGTAGCATCAGTATCGACTATATTCAATGCCCTATAAGCATTTGGACCTATTGCCGTTGCTGGATCCGCAATACTATTAATGTTTGCATTATTTGCTTCATTTCCAATTATACTTTTGCCTTCAAAAGTAAAAGTACTAGAACCTAATACTGTACTATGAGGGTTTATTTTAAAGTTTGAAGATGTATAAACCTTTTCATAAACTACAGTAGGAGATGGATTATTAAAATCTACAAATGTTAAGAAAAAGTCTCCGCTACTAGTATTTTCTATAGTTGCGACATTATTTGCATTCTCTGCAGTTCCTATAGTAAGACTGCTAAGGTCTGCCCACTTTGTAGAGGTTACTGTGGATACTAATACGTTATCGGTACCACCTGGAGTACCATCTCCAGCAGTAAATGCTCCAGTAAGTCTAAATGTTCCAAAAACATCTAGAGTTCTTTGTGGATTTTCTGTAGAAAGACCAACATTTCCATCATTCTTTAGGTATAACTGACCTGCGTTAGGTCTATTAGTTCCTCCAAAATCTACTTGGGTCTCAATTGAAATATCTTTTCCTGTTAAACCAGTTGCTGATGAAGTATCAACTCTAATGTAAGGTAAGCCTGGATTAGCAACTATTCTAAAATTATTCCAATTAGTAGGTGCTAAGTCATAATCTGTGGCATAAACAGAAAGGTCTGATGAGTTACTAGCTCCACTAGGAATGATACTTAAAGATGTATTAGAATTTGCATTTAGGTTTTTAAATGTTGGACTTCCTTTATCATTTAGAGATGAAGTTCCAAAAGTGTAGAGATGAGCATCTCCAAATCTAATTCCACCAACGTTTCCAAACTTAGATAAATGTAATTGTTTAGTTGGATTATTAGTTCCAATTCCAACATCACTATCTGCACGAAGAGACATTACATTTGCAGAACCTCCCAGAACTCCATTGTGGAGATCAAAGTTCATGTAGTTCTGATCTAAGGTTGTAGAACTAAAAGTTCTAATAAAAAATGGTCTATTGTTTGATGAAATATTGGACTTTTCAATGTTTATCTCAATAGAACCTTGGGTTGCTATTGCCGACATGCTCTCTACTTTAAAAGTAGGACCAGAGAACAAAGAACTTCCTTGAACTTCTAAGTTTGCTATTGGATTTGTAGTTCCTATACCAACAGAAGATGTGCCCTTAATAAAGACAAAACTGTCATCACCATCTACCAAACCAGTGTTTCCATGGAACTGTACATTAGTAATAGTTCCTCCTGCACCAGATTTGACACTTGTTAAAGCAACCCAGTCAATTCCACCAAGAGCATTTTTTTGTAGAATGTCACTTGGAGAACCTGGCAGATCATTATAATCATATATTGTTCCGGTTAATTTTAGGTCACCAATAACATCTAAAGTTCTTTCTGGTGAAGTTGAATTTAAACCAACCTTTCCATCAGAAAGTGTTGTAATTACTGTTCCACCAATACCAACTCTAAAGGTATCGGTCGAATTGTCGAAAGTGAATGAAGAAGACGTAGAGAAATCACCACTTTCTTTAAATAAAATTTCTGTATTATTTCCTGGAGGGGCAACTGTAATATATGCTATTGGATCAAAAGCTGTTGCAGTTGCCGCAATAGCAACTCCAGAAAAGTTTAACCTTACGATACTGTTGCCAGTACCTACGATAAAACCTTCATCAAAAACACTAATTCCAGTTACTGCAGTTCCTGGAGCTACTTGCCAATATCTTTCGCCAACATCACCACCATCATAAGTTACAAGTTGATAGTATGAACTTTTAAGAGGTAGAGTTTTTTCTGTAGGAAAACCTAAGTTAGGCTCTGCCTCTTGAATACGCAATTGAAGGTCTCTGCCAGTAGTAAGACCAGCATAGCCAGGTATTCTTTTCCTTCCGGTGATGTGCTGTAGGCTCATACGATACTGTTCTCTAAGATACTGCAGCTAAATTCTAGTTCTATAGGAGCAACTAATCCCCCACCAACATAATTATGTGTGATTCCGGCACCGACACCAGTATTTGTTGTAAATACTGTGCTTGTTCCTACAGTATCAACTGTAAAAGTTGCCTGCGGTGATGGAAAAATGTTAGTAGTAATACCACTAGTTCCGGGTGGGCATGAAAACTCAAGTCCACTCATAGTAATTTCATCACCTGCAACAAAGTTATGGGGTGCTGTTGTTGTGACTGTAGTAACTCCTGTATTGGTATCATATAGACAATTAAAAACTGTTCTAATGCCAACAGAATCTAATGGTCCATGAATTACTAAAGAGTCTGAAACTAAAGCGGTTTTCTCTAGAACAAATCTTCCATCAATAATAACCAAAGTATCATTAGGATAAACCTTTGCGCCTTTAACAACTCTAATATCATTAGTGTTGCCCAATCTAGTAGTTCTTCTTCTCAAACATGTAACTTCAGGATACTGTTCACCCTTTGCGACATTGGCAACTTGTGCAAACAACACAATAGAAGAAACTCCTGTTGGTGTTGTGTAAACAACTTGCTCTCCTGGTGCTACAGGAACAGATACATTGATAAATTTATTAAGTGGTGCTACTGCCATGTTATCTTCCTAATGCTAGAATAAGAGGAGTCAACTCCGCTTGAATCGCTTTACTAAATGCTCTTCCACGGATTGTTGATGTTGGTTGGTTGATTTGAAATCCTTCACCGATATCAAAGTTTCCTTTTTGATCAGTACTTGTAAAAGGTACTTGAGCACCTTCAAGTTGAACAATTTCATTCGCTTTAATTGGAACCCCTCCCTGAAGAGGAGTCACACTATTTATGCTTGTACCAGCACCAACATATTCAAAAGAGTGTGAACTTGTTAAAATTCTAGAGATTCTTTTTAGTTCTACTTCAACACCAACATCAATTAAATACGGAATAAACTCATTAAATATAATCTCAGTTTCTCCAAGAGAAGTTGGTTCTGTTGCTTCAGAAACTGTATAATAAATTGGTTTTGCAATTATTGTAAAATCTGCACCGCTACCAGGACTTCCTGTGCTTTGTGGTACACCATTAACAACTACAACAAGATCTTGAATTTGACTTGGCAAATAATTTCTTCCACTATTAACAACATCAATTTCAGATATCTCTCCACTGCTGTTTATTGTTGGACTAAACTCTGCAATAATTCCTTCTGGACCTAAGGGATCTGGACTGTTTATTGTGGTGTCAAGAATAGAAACACTTGGAGGAGCAGATGGACTGTATCCACTTCCAAAAGTCCCCGAATTGATTACAATGCTTTGTATTTCCTGTAAAGGTTCGGTCAATAGACCTCTTACAGTATCAATTTTAAAGAATAGTGCTTGACCATCATAAGGACGTTTAAAGTTGCCAGTGACAACATCTCTCATGTCAGTAAAGCAAACCGTGTCAGTAGAATCTGTTGTTGCTGCACATACAGTCCCTCTAAACTCAGTTCTACCAAGACCTACTGCATATAAACCATAGTTTCCAAATGATGTATTTGAGTTTGTGAGGTCACATGAACCACCTGTATCACAATAAATTCCAATGTCTGAGTTAATTGTAAAGATAGAAACTAACTGAGCATATCCATTATTTGTAATTGAAACGCCAACACCAGCTTCGTTATATTGAGTAAAGGAATCGCAAACCATACACTTAAGGTCTGCTCCTCCACCAATAACAGTAGCAGTAGCATCGTCCCCATCAATTTTCATACCAATACTTTGAGGCATGAAATTTGTACAGTTTCTAATGTAAGGACTTCTCCATCTTCCAGTAGGACCTTCTGCTACTGGACCCAACTCAATAAAACCACTTGTGGCAATTCCCGATATATTACTAGGAGCAAAGGCAACAGCAGCTCCTCCATTGTTTGGTACAAACCCACCAAGACCATCTGGTTCACATGTAAATGACAGGTTTTCGATTAAGCATCCTCTTCTCACATGGAAAAAGTCTTTTCCTTTATTAATAGGAACTAGTTTTACAAGTCTAATGTCCTGACCAGAGACTGTGACATCTGATCTAAGTCCAATTGGGTTTTCTTCATTATAAACTCCGGGTCTGATAAAGATTGTATCTCCACCTTGAGCAACTGTAGCTGCTGCTCCTACAGTTCTCTTAGCATCTCCTTCTAAGAAACCAGTATTGTTGTCATCTCCATCCAAAGTAACCCAAATAGTATTTTCTGTTTCTACTCCAGGAGGTCTCCAAGAAACTCCAATACCAGGATATGATGCCAATCTATAATCAGTTTTTCCAATACCCTCATTAGAATCTGTAATTGTAGACTTGAATCCAACATTGTCATTAAAAGTAGTCACTCCAACAACATCAAGTTGTCCACCAAAAGTTACTTGTTCAGTAGCATTTAGAGTTCCAGAAATATCCAGAGTAGTATTTATTTGGTCTGTGCCAATTCCAATACTGGTAAATCTATATAAATTTTCATTACCATCATCAGTATATCCCCAAAAATCTTGAGTTTTAATGTCTGCAACCCAACCAGGATTGTCTGGATTAGGTTCTGGAATTATAGTATCTGTTCCAATACCTAAACTATTTGCTTGTTTGAAATTCAGTGCAGCGAAGGACTGTGCCAAGTCTGTGGTTGGCACATATACTCCGTCTGATAATACATAAAAGAATGCCATGCTTCTATTTTAATATAAACTTATTTATTAATGATGAAAATGGTCGTTAGAAAATTGGTACACCTTCTTCCAATATGAATATAAATGTGGATGTTCCTATTCCAGGTCCTGGTCCTGGTGGTTCTGCAAGAGGAGGAACCCATCTTATTCCACGAATATCTGTTGACATAAGGTAAGCTATTTTTCCAGGAGAATTTACAGAGTCATAAATTTTTTCATCAATCTTTACGCTTCCAGAAACATCTACTCTTTGTTCAGGTAAAGTACTTCCTATTCCAACGCGAGCTTCAATAGCACAATCTATAATTTGTATTTCCCCAGTGTAAGTTCCTACACCACAAGGATCTAATATTTCAAACTCAAAAGGTGCTGGAGTCGAAGCTATTCCTGTAGGACCATATGCCTGTATAGCAGTATCTTCAGGTGAGTTTAGAAACCATTGATCTTGATTAAACATTATTCTTCATTATGTCGTTGACTTCTTTTTTAATAATACTTTCAACATAGTCGTTATCGTAGTTGAAAGAATATCCTTCGTTTCCTCCAGGATAATCTTCGTAGGAATCGCCCTCATACTCTACAATAAGGTCATCATCTAATCTTCTTCCTACAATATAGTAGTCTGCTTTAATTGCATTTGCTGCGTTGTTTCCAACAATAACTTGATTGCCCTTAACTTCTTTTACAAAAAGTTCTTGCCAATGTCCAATAGGAGTAAGACTTATTGACATATCATCTTTATTAACCAGTCCTTCCCAATAAGAAGGGAGATTAATTACTCCATTCTCTGGAACCTTTCCTCTACAATATACAGCAATCTCAGGACCCTCAATACAAACATGCCTTAACCTCCAACCCTTTTTGTTGGGGTGGGGCATGTCAAATGGAAGATTCTTTTTATTTGATAGAACATGTCTTCCATTATTTCCAACAACCTCACCTCTGGCAAGCAAATTTGTTTCTGTAATTATATTATCAAACGCCCATATAGATCCCACCTTCATGTAATAATAATACCAAGGCACACATGAAGGAGGAAGATCTAAATCCTTAATTGGTTCCGAATCTCCATTGTCATACTTAGGAACCCAATCATAATTAAAAGAAGGTAATCCACTAATAGGAGGATCTGAACAATCAGTCTTACCTACAGACCTTGGTTTGAAAGTACTATTTTTACTAGGTTTTGTCTTTTTTATTTCTGGGGTAAGAGGCATTTTATTTACTTCTATTTCTTAACATCATAATTCCAACCAACAATAGACCTTTGAGAATTATCTCCTGGATAGTCTTCTATCTCTCCTTCATATTCTGGGATTAATTTTTCAGTATCAACTCTCTCACCATAAACATGGAAGTGGCAATTGATTTCCAAACCATCCTTTTCATTTAAGAAAACCGTATTGTCTTCTATTTTTTCTACCATAATATTTTGATGATATTTTACTGGTGTTATATTTACAGTAATAGTATCTTCATCAACCAAACCTTTCCAGTATTCTGGTAAGGTTATCTTATCGTTATTTATGGTCTTACCTCTATAGTATACTCCTGCTTCTGGACCTTCTAGGCAAGCATGAGTAAGTCTCCAACCTTTTTTGGTTGGGTGCTTAATATCAAAGTCTTTTTTAACGGAAAGTATATGTGGTTTACCAAGAACTCTAGCGATTACTTCACCTTGAGCAATAAGATTTGTTCCTACTTCTATCTGACCATTTACCGTTAAGTCATTGAATATAGCAGCATCACCAACAACCGCAAGAGAATATGGAGAGTGATTAAAACCTGCTACGAAACCTGGAATGATAGGAACTGGAGGTATAGCCTCTGGATTTACTGGAGGACCTACGTTAGCAGATCCAAAAGCAAAAGGAAAAACAGAAGGGTCTCCTGTAATTGTTGGACCTTCAATGTATGCAGAACCTCTTGCTGCCACAGGACCAAATCCCAAAGCAGTAGGTGCTCCAGTTCCAACAAATAATTGTTTTCCTACGTATAGATCTGGTACTTTCATACTACTTTAAGTTTGCGTAAACGTGGTAATAACATTCTATTGGAAAACCATAACTTTCTAGATAAACTTTTTTTTCATCTGCTCTTTTTACAATTATATTTTGTCGAGCACCAATAGGAGTAATTGAAACTGTAATTGTTTTAATGTCAACATGCTTTTCCCAGTCTTCTGGGAGTTCAATTTCACTAGAACCCACAAGTTTTCCTCTAAAAAATAAGTCCCAGTGCTCGTATTTTGGTAATATCATATCTTAATTTAATTAAACAATCTTCTTTCATTATCATACAAACTAATTCCAACTTTAGGTGAAGGTTTTGAAGGATATACAGACGATGCTCCATCTGCACAATCAACTAGTCCACCATAAATGTTAAGAATACTCTTTCCAATAATCTCAACAGTTTTTTCCGAAAAAACTTTTGTAGATACCTTACTATCTATATCTATTGTTGGTGCTTTAACTATTACTTTTTCGTTAGCATCAAGTACAATAACACCATTGTCTCCTCCACTTCCAGACGCTCTCATATCAATGTTTATGGCATCTATTCTAATTCTTCCATTAGGTGCTCTTATAACAAGGTCGCCACTTTCAGCTTCAAGATAAAGTCCAGGAATGTCTTTAGGAACATCTTCTCCAGATAAAATTTGGTATGTTCCTGGACATCTATTAATAGTTCCACCTTTTCTGGTTGGAGAACCAGTGGAGTCCATTGACATATAATGTCTTCCTGCATCAGCTCCTGCACGAAACAGGACTCCAGATTGAACATCGTCATCATGAATATGTCCAAATTTTATCTCACCATGATGATTTCCATATCTTATCGGTGTTGTATCCTTTCTTCTTCCCATTAGAATTTGCCTACACAATCTACTACTGATATTACATTTTGTAGAGAACCACCTTGACTCAAAGTAGCTCTATTTTCAACTTCTTCTGGTGTTAACCTGGTAATATTATATTTTGGATATATTTTAGCATTAAAACCATTATTACTATTTACAGTTATTTCGGGATATTCTGTAACAGGATTTCCTGGATTTATAATTTGAATTCCGTTTATAGCACCTGTTGGAGTAACAGAAGAAACTATTGCACTAAAAGTATCATCAGTATCAATCTCTAATGTATCTCCTGGAGAATATTCATAACCAGGATTAACAATTTCCAATCCATCAATAACTAAAATTACTGGATATGAATTAGTAGTATCTGTCGGATTTGCTGGTTGTTGAACAGGTTTTTCTGGGCATGTTGGGGATGTTATAACTTGATCTTCCTGAACTTTGAATGGAGACTGATTAGGAAGTTGAAGCCAATCTCCAGCTTGGAGAGATATAACCTTTCCTGCAATATAGGGAACATCATATGTTCCATCAGCTCTTCTAACTATAGTCTCGCAGTAGTTTGCAAAAGTTCTACCACCACCACCTTGCGAACCGTCTGGAGTATAAAGATATCCATATCCAGGTTCTTCTATTATAACAGCAACAACCTCTCCATTTTGGAAACCATCAGTATTTATTGGTCCTCCTGTAGTAGTTATTCCAATGTCAGTGTTCTCTACTCCAGGAGAACCTGAAGAACCTCCTACATTCAGAGAACCTGAGTTACCACTTTCTCCACCAACACCATCTTGATTGTTGGAATTTCTTCCTGCATCTGGTCTAAATCTAAGAATTGCTCTACCTACAGCACCCTTTCCTTTACCGCAACTATCTTGAAAAGATACAAATGGTGGATCACTATATCCTCCACCAGAATCTGTGAGATCAACTCCAACAATACTTCCAGAAAAGTCTACAATAGCATTTCCAGAAGCGCCACTTCCACCACCACCAAAAAACTGTACTGTTGGAGGTCCGCAAAGAAAAGGACCAACATCACAGTTTCCGCCAAGAGGGTTTTGTGCAAAACCATTTACACTATTGGCAATGTTTCCAGGTATTGCTGCCACAGAATCTACCACATTTGTAACAGAGTCTACAGTACTTGTAACTTTAGATTTTATACCATTAATTAATCTACCCAGGTTAATTGATTCTGATTGCGAAGGTCCGTCCCAAGGACTCCAAGTGTCAACAGAAGGACATTCTGGTTCATCATCGCAACTTAAGAATGAAAGTATGTCCTGTAAAAAACCAATTATGTCGCCAGCAATACCTGCTGCTGTGTTTATAACTCCAGTGACAGTTGATAATACTGATGATATGCCGTTAGAAATTTCACCAATAACTCCACCAAGAATAGTAGACAAAAATTCTTCGGCAAAACATCTTGGGACATTAACTACCTTATCAACAATACCAACCAACAGCTTTGATACTAGTGAATATAAATTCTTGATAATTTTTCTAAAAATACATGCGATAGCATCTGTAGCACCAGAAATGGCATTTTTTGCAACTGCTCTTGCGTTTGGAAATAGATTAGAATATCCTGCCTTTAATGTGAGTTCTAATTTTCCTATAGTATTTTTTTCTATTTCTCTAATTATCCATTGAATTCCTTGTGCTATTTTTTCGGAAACACGCTGAACCTTTTTGTCCACCCATTTTTGAGCATTATCAATACTACTAGAAACTCTGGTTTTCCAATCTGATATGCTACCTTTTGCTTCCTCCAAATCCAAAATTAGATTCATTATCTGCATTTGGAATTCACTTAAAGGTTGCTTTTCACATAAAGAAGTTTTTGGTGTCGATCTTTTCCTAGTTCCTTTCTTATAAGATTCTGTAGAACTTCCTTCTGTCGCACTATTTGTAAGTCCAGTGTTATCCTGAACTTTACTTCTATTTAAGTTTTGAGATACAGTAGATTTTTGAGTTCCTTTTGGGGATTCTTGAACTGTTCTGAGTGTATACTTAGCAACAGTTTCTTTATTTGTATATCCCTCAAAAGGTTTGAATGGTATCTGCCCATCCAAAGTGTTGTTTGATATTGCGGTGTATTGGTTATATCCAAGCACACCCATGATGACTGGTTGTTGAGCATCTTCACCATCAACAAAGAAACCATAAACAAAATTTCCTTGTCTTAAGTTTGGAGTTTGACCAGATCCACCTGTTCCGCCACCAGCAGTAACCGGAAGCATTACAGTTGCCCAAGGCAACTGGTCATCAGTTATGTCCGCACTAGAGGTATGATACCCCATAATACGAACCTTATATCTGTAGTCGTATCCAGGGTGCTCATCTGTAGTTTCTGTTCTAAATCCAGATAGGTTTGCTTCCCACGGCTTAAGGCTTACTATTTGTCCTATCCACCAAATAAAACCATCTCTACCTAAGTAGTGCTTCTTTAAAAATCCTTGTTCTATCATTATACATCAAACACTTTACATTCTGGTTCATCCGGATTCAAATCGCAAAACAGTTCCAATGCATTTGGATCATGATCAGTGTCTGGATGGTTACTTTGATACTGTTCTAGTTGATCCAATTCACTAATAATGTGTCTACGTCTTTGTGGATTTAAATCCACATTATCTAACTCATCAATATCATCATTAATATGTTGTTGGAGGGTTTTCTTTTCCATTTTACTTAAAGCGTTTTCTTCCAAATGTATCACGGACCAAGGTTAAACTTGTATAAGTTTCTCTTGGAGTTATTCTGTGACATAAGCTCGCTATCATATATATGCCACCAGTACCGTTTTCTTTATCCCCATTTACCTTGGCATTCTTATCTGTAGTTAATTCTGGAAAGTCACAGTAAATAAGATCTCCTGCTCTTAAAGAAAAATCGCCAGCAATAATGACCTCAGTCTTAATAGTAAAGAGTTGATTATACCTCATGATAGATTGAACCATCGTATTTGGAGCATCATAAGTTGGTTCTGTAAGTTTAGACTTCCAAGTTTGTAACTCTTGTTGTGGGTCTTTTCCAGAGGGAAGCACTCCAACATCTAGAACATGTGTCATTAACCTTGATGTTGGGGTTCTAAACTCATCAGCAACATAGTTAATATCATTATCACTGGAAGAAACTATTTTTCCGTTCTGATCTTCATCAACGCTATAATTTCTTACCTGATAATCCATGGAAAGAAAGTTAAAAAACAAACTTGTGTTTGCGTATGTTCCTAAAGTAAGATTGCTTTGGAGGTCTATATCTCTTTTAATTTGATAAGATAATATCTTATTGTCATACCCATCAGGCAAAGCTTCATTATTTGTATAGATATATTTTTTCTTTGGGTCTTGTTTAAATAAGTTATCAATCGATTTAAATTTAAACCCATCATAAGTTTCGTAGAAAAAGTATCCAGCAGCTCCGCCAAGTTTTCCTGCATCTGCAGGTATGGACTTTGATGCCAACCAAGTGCATACATAGAAAGGTTTTCTGGAGTTTCCTATAAAGTTGTAGTTTTTTAAAGTTCGATCTATATCAATATCCTTTTTAGTTTTAAGTCCCTTAGAGTCTTCAAGTATACTCTTAACATTTTCTGATATTATTCCATCATATCTTATAACGCATCTAGACTGCTCATTAGCAATAAACTCTCTTGTACATAAGTCAATAAAATAACTATCTTGTTGAGTTCCCGGATCAATATCTCTTACTCTATTAACATAAAAAGATTTGTCAGTTGAAAATTTTAGTTTTGTTGGAGATGGTTGAGAATCTTCAATCTCAATCAAAGTTTGTTCTCCTCCTCTTATAGGTAAAGTATCTAATAATCCTTTCCCTAAAGTTTTTTCATTTTCAGTTAATGATAAACCAGTCTCAACAACTCCAGCAGTTAATGAAACAGAATTAGATAAAACGCTTTCATAATACCTTACTTCAACTGCATCTGGAGATATGTCAACACTACCATTTCCTTTAGTGGAAAATATTTGAAACCGATTTATATTTCCAGATCTTGTATTTGTATTATTTGCCATTATCCTTGCTTGTATAAGAACCCAATTAACTGAGCTTGATAATAACTATTTACTATGTCTTTTTTGGATAGACCAATAGGAATAACTTTACCTTTACCTCCACCAGAGATCATAGGAGAACCGCCAGAATTTCCTGTGGGCATCATCATAATTCCCGACATTCCTCCTGGCATTTCATATTCAGCACTTTCGGAAATAGCAGAAACTGAATTTACTGATGGTCCTTGTACTGATGTTTGTACTTGTGCTGGTGCTGCTGTTGCTGGTGCTGCTGTTGCTGGTGCTGGTGCTGCTGGTGGTGCTTGCACTTGTGCCTGTTCTGCAGGTGGTGGCGTCTCTATCGGTCTTCCTGTTTTTGCAGAGTATGTTACACCAGAAACTGTATATGTTCCTTCCGTCATTATTTGTGCAGATTCTGAAGAAACAGATTCTCCACTTCTTGCTCTATCTAAAGCTGCTTCAATTGCCTCTGGACTTATAGAAGCACGATTATTACCAACATCAGCATATCTTGATTGTCCTCTTACTTTTCCAACTTCACTATAAGACAATCCAACAGAAGCAAATTCTCTCGCAAGTTCTTGTGCTGCTTCGGCTCTATTTGTACTTTCTCCTCTAATATATCTTCCAACTTCAGGTCTCTTTACGTTTACAACATAGTCTTTAAACTTTTCTTGAGTAGTAGCATCAAACTTATCATCCATACTGATATTCTTATTCCGAACAAATCCAATCATAGTTTCTGGAATAATTTGATATTTTCCAACAGCATATACTTTTTTTTGTGCCTGCAAAGACATAACTTCTCCAACAGTCATGTCCGTTAGGTTTTTTCCAAAGTATGCTGCCGCTCCTCCTGGACTATCTCCAGCATTACCTCTGTTTATTGACTCATATCCACCCTCTCCTCCAGCAATAATCTCAAACAAATCACCAGATTGCGTGCCACCTGTTGATGATGGTGGTGCTGATTCTCCAGATGGAGTAGTTCCTGATTTAAGACTTGCAATAGTCTTGTTTATTCCTTCAAATAACTGCTTTAATCCTGGAATTTTTTTAGAAATTTCATTAAGGTTTTTGAGTATATCCTTATCATCTACATCTTCCGCAGGAATTCCTAACATTTTAGCAACTAATTTTATACCTTCTCCAACAATCCACTTCAATCCATTCCAAATAGGAGTTAAAAATTCACCAAGTTTCTCCATAAATTCTTTAATTTGCTTATAAGTTTTCTTAAAGAATTCAATAATACTTTGAAGATTTTTCATTATAGCAAGAATAAGACCACCTATAAGGATGTTCTTAAAGAATTTTCCAATACCAAATCCATCTCCAGGTAATTTTATACTTGGACCAATCCCCCTGGACTTTCCTCCTCTTTCTAATTTATTTTCTTGCCTTTGTTTATTTTCTAACTCTGCTTTCTTTCTAGAATCTTCAGACTCTTTCTTTCTGAATTGATTTTCTCTATTGATAGAACTTATAATACCATTAAGAGTGTCGTCAATTTTATTAAAAGTA
>Ga0208427_1000403_pt1 | contig 18681 bp, 25 predicted proteins | sample DEB08_DNA_FD_184532 | JGI IMG/M metagenome (GOLD analysis project Ga0208427, IMG submission 184532) | Aqueous microbial communities from the Delaware River and Bay under freshwater to marine salinity gradient to study organic matter... | ecosystem: Environmental > Aquatic > Marine > Coastal ...
CAGCACCTGTTACACCTAGTGTACCAGCTATAGCAGTATTACCAGAGGCAGAAGCCACAGTAAACTTGTTTGTATTAATATCAAAGTCACCATCAATGCCTGTTGCACCTGTAACAGCCAAAGTAGACGAAAGAGTTGTAGCACCAGTTACAGCAAAGGTTCCACCTACAGTAGCATTACCTGATGCATCCATAGTAGTAAAATCTGCAGCAGCAGCCGTAGTTCCACCAATAACCGTGTTGTCAATAGTACCAGCATTTATATCTGCAGTATCAGCTACAAGGCTATCAATATTGGCTGTACCATCAATGTACAAATTACGCCATTCAGAGCCTACTGCACCTAAGTCATAAGTATCATCAGCAGAAGGTATAATTGGCGAAGCAATATCGGCAGTAAAGGTAACTGTATCTGTAGCAGCATCACCTAGTGTAGTGTTGCCGTTTACAGTTAGGTTTGCTGTAATGGTTGCACTTTCGTCCACCTGAAGCGTGTCAATAGTAGCTGTACCATCTAAATACAAATCTTTAAACTCTAGGCTAGACGTACCTAAGTCTATATCATTATCAGTTACAGGAACGATAACACCATCCTGAAAACGTAATTGCTCTACTGGGGAACCACTCACCTCAAGGAACAAACCAAAACGATTATTTGTTTGATCTACTGTAAGATAGTTCTGCTTGTCTAAGTCAGCAATAAACGGAACGTAGGAACCTTCATCAGAGGAGCCATCGTGTTTGTGACCTGTTGTACCTGTATCACTCTGAGTGAAAGCATCACGTAGTTTGTTGTATTCTGCATTGATAGGCGCTGCACGTACAACGGATGTAGGTACAATGTCTGCGGTAGATTGGCGTGTATAGCCTGACATGTTTTAGTATCCTCTTTTAACGTCTATCGCCTAGACCATAAGTTAATGTAATAGCCTGAATAGTATGACTAGGGTCTGTGCTGTTAGTAACATAACGAATAGAAACAGACTTACCTGAACCTGAAATAGTAGTATTTTCTACAGGAGAAGGGTTACCATCGTAGATATCTGTTGAGTCATACGTAGCCTTATCATAGAAAGCTGCAGCACCTGCAGTAGACAAAGTGTAATCCGAACCCACTGTCACATCAGGATCAGAGTAGTCATACTCTATGCCCATAACAACCGTAACTTCACCCTCTGAACGCATATAAGTGTCTACTTCATAGAAAGACTTACGTAAAGCAGGATCATCCATGTAGAAGAACGGAGTCTGATACAAACTAAAGATTTCATTACCGTTGAAACTTGTACCTGTCTCCTGCCTGAAAACATTACCCGTAGAATCTCCGTGAATGACAAACTCTTCGTCACCAATATAGCCACTATCAGCTACACGTACAGACATACCTACAAGCTGACTAAACTCAAACCCTGCACCACCCTGTCCACTACGACGAATAGCACCAATAACACCTAGAGATTCCTGATCAGCAAAGAATAAACGGAACTGAGACTTTTTCTTTAGAACTACAGTAGTCATTGTGGCTAGGTCTTCATTAGCTGTGTAGTCTTCAAAGATAGACTGAATAGGCTTAGAAAGAGTAGCAAGCTCAATATCACCAATACGTTCTGTGCCTGTAACAGGACGAATACCATCTGGTGATAGAAAGATAATGTCACCGTTGAACTCTGCAACACTATCAGGTGCAACACACCCTAAGTTAGATGTGACAGTACGCAACTGAAAGTCAGCAATATTATTACCAACTAGGCGTTTGATGTTATTAGTACCAAAGATATAAAGTTGATCACGGAAAGTTTTGATCTGAACTATTTCAAACCCTACGTTGACAACACCAGCACCTGAAGCGGGAGTCCAGTCTGTCTCGTCTAGTGGCGCACTGAAGTACAGATTGTATGGCTCTGAGCTATCCCCTGCTAAGAATAGGTGGTTGTTAAATGCAGCAACTAAGCTAGGTGCGCTGGGTGCTTGATCCCCTGTTAGTTGTACATACGTAGTACCATCCCAAGTAGCTGCAGGGTTAACCCCATCAGCCATAGCAAACTTAGGTGCACCCCAGTTAAAGCTCTCGAAGCGTACCTTGTCTACGCCTGTCATAGTAGGTGAACCTACAGACGTAATTGCTACCCAAGCATCTGTTGTGTCATTCCAGCGATGCAAGTAGTTGTTACCTGAGGCTGGCTTACGTGCAGCAAAGATACCATCGTTAATATCTGCTGAGACATGCACACCTAACACAGGAGAGTTAGCCTCACCAGGTACTTCACCGTAGGTGTCATCAAAGCCACTAATACGACGATACCCGCCATTCAAGGCAGGCTCATAGTTGATAAGACGTGAGGCTGACCCTGACATCTGACCGCCTTGAGTAAGAGGGTCTTGGTTAATCACTAGACCTCCCGTACAAGGAGCAGCAAAAGTACGTAAGTTATCTGCCATTACTTAATACCAGACTGTGCGTTAAAATGTCTACCTGGGCGAATACTGGAGGTTACATAGAGAGGTGTATCTAAGAGTAGTCGGCGCATGTCGTCCATACCCTTCTCAAACTTCTGCTGGTGTAGTGCAGCGCCTTGTTCATTAGCACGGAATCTCAATAGATACATAACTGCACCGTCAATGACCACTGTGTTAAAACGGTCTGGTATAATACAAGTATCATCGTATGTTGTCATGTCTTCAGGGTAAGACCAATAGCGATACTCCACCTCGTATGCATCGTCAGGTAGAGGCGTAACGCCAAACTTTAGGTCTTCTGTCTGATATACTCTACTAGGAGTAGTACGTGCGTCTGTACCTCCTACTTCCTCATTACTGCGATGGAAACGGATATAATCTTCATATGTAATTACTGGTAGTTTTTGTGGTGAGTTATTCCTAGAAGATAAACGCTTTAAATAGAACGTATCCCAATCTACTTTAGATGCATCAGATGCAAAGTCATAGACACCTGTACCTGCTGTCAATGTCTGCGTATATGTTGTAAGAGTAAAAGGCCACTCTTGAGCGTGTTGCAGAATCTCTCGTACTGACGAGTTAATGGCATCCTTAGCAAGGCCTTGTAAGTTACGTGCGTCACTAAAGCCGTCACCACCTATGTCCAACTCAACTTCGTTGACACGGCGTAATGCTTGGTTTATGAGAGTAACATAGTTAGCCATAACGATTCCTTAAAGTAAAGTTGGGCCAGCCTCTTGATAAGACCAGCCCAACCTGTTATGTAATACTAAGCAGCGTTGTAACGTGCTGTGATAAGCGCTTCTGGGCGTAGGATTTTACGTCCATATAGGTGCATACCACGTACGATGTCTGCAAATGAATCAGGGTCACGGTAGTTCTCAACTTTGTTGATTTGCTCCGCTGAAGCTACTGCTTCTTCCTGACCAGCTACGATAACACCGTAGTCGTCGTTCTGCGCTGTTGTACCAGATGTACCTGCGCCATCACCTTTTGATGGTAGGTTATTTGAAACATAAACACGGAAGCCGTGTAGGTTGTTCATAACCAAACCGTTCATTAGGCCAGAGCCACCCCAGTCAGACTGCAACAAGCGTGAATCTTCGTCTTTCAGCATTTCCATAAATACTGGGTCAACTACGATCCAACGACCACGTGAGTCAACGTTCTGTGTGTCCATCTTACGAGCCATACGAGCTACGACTGTTAGAGGAGATACAGTTGTTGCTGACAATGCAGTTGCGCCTGGTAGACGTGGTGCTAGAGGAACTGAGTCACCTGCTGTCGCTGTAGAAGAGATAGTCAAGTTAGAGAAGTCAGTTGCGTCTAGGTGGTTCGCTGTTAGGAACTCGCCTGTTAGGTTGCCTGCAGTGTCATGCTGCGCATCACCAGATGTTGCAGTTGAATACTCACCTGCTGATGTGTGACCTGACAAGTACTGCATCACGTCTGTGTCCATCGCGTCTGCCATTTTATAAGCGGCACGATCAGCAGCTAGTGATACATAATCAACGTTTGCGAACTGGTCTTCGATGTCATCCATTTTGAATGCGAAGTAGTTTGCTTGGTCAATAGTCAGAGAGAAGTCTTCGTCGTTCAACTTCTCGACAGAAATAGCTGTGTGACGCTCAAGAGCGTTTACAGTTACGTCTGGTTCTTTCTGAATACGAACAACATCGCCTTGGTTAGCGATCTCACCGAAGTAAGAGTTGTTTGTGATTGCGTTTGTGACAGCAGATTTACGTAGAGCAATCTGTGCCTGTTTGGAGTAGATAACTGGACTCCAGTTACCGTCAAAGCCTCCTGATGCGGAAGTAATAGCCATAGGTTAGTTTCCTTTCATAATAGATATGGCGTTGAGTATAACACAATATCCACATAGAAAAGAGGCCATTCATATTAGGGTGGTCAGCTTTGCTCAATCAGATTGGCCTATCTTCGTAGAGCGCTGGGCCTATATGTCAGGGTAGTTCTTTTGTGTGGCTAGTGCTTTAGTAAAAGCATACACACTAATAAGGTGTATATGCTATAGTTTTACTTATGATTAACAGCTTGTCAAGCTATTTTCGTGTTACATCATAAATAAATTTACCTGAACGCTGTGCGTCTAGGATTTCTTCTTGTCGCTTTTCGTATTCACGAATGGACATTTTAGCTACTTCGGATTCACGAAGGTAATTAGAACTGTCGTTAGACGTAGGTTGTGTACTACTACGTGTACGTACAGAAGAGGCTGCACTCTTATCTGAGGCAGACTTAGCAGTAGTCTTGATGCCTTTGTCTACTTTATATAGATCAATAACACGTCCTACTGCCTTAGCGTCCTCAGCGTTCTCATATAGAGCATCTTGTACCCACTTAGGCTGATCATCTGCCCAGCTGTGGAACTCATCATCTGCACGTAGTTGCTCAAAGTCAGGGTGCATCTGTAGTAGTTCTGCTTCTGCACGTTGTCGCTTAGCATCTACACGTAGCTCTTCGATCTCCTTTAAACGTTTATCAATGTCAGAAGAACGCTCTGAAGCTTTACGATCTGCAATAGCTTCTACGATACCTGCTACGTCAGGATACTTTTTAGCCCAAGCTTCAATGTCTTTTTCTGACTTAGGTAGTACAAGCTCATTCTTTGTAGCTTTATCAAGTTGAGATTGTAATTGCTCAAACTTAACTTTCCACTCTTGCTCTTTCTCCTGTACGTGACGACGAAGATCGCCGTACCGCTTCTTGAAGTTCTTCTCTTCGGCACTTAGCTCTCCAGAGTCTTCTTGTGCTTCAGCTTTACGTTCTTCTTTTTGTTCGGTACGACTCTCTGTCTGTACTGGTTCTGAGACAGGCTTTGAGCTATCGGGTTTCGCTTCAGTAGCCTGCTCTTCTTGGGACGCTTCCTCTTCTGCGTCATCGGACTCACCACGCGCTTTCTTAAGTAGGGCTTCAAGTTCTGCTTCGTCCTTTGCGACACGAGCCTGGTTACGTTGGTGTGCAGCTGATTGCACTTCTACTTGGGCTTCCGACATTTGTTTCTCCTTATGTTGGGGCCAGCACTGCGCTGGGTAGCCTTATAGTTATGTGGATAGGTTCTATACTATTAAGTAGAACCGTCTGGATTAAAGTTATTTTGTTCTTCATCTTCAGCAGTATTTGTTGAATAAGACTTGCCTCCATATTCAAAAGTACCACCTGCACCTTGTTCAGCACGTGCAGCTGCAAACGCCTCACCAAAAGTCTGAGAGCCTGACGATCCAGAGCCGCTAGGTGTCGGAGTAGGTGTACTACTATCCCCGCCACCGCCTGTACGACGAGCGCCACTAAATGAATCACGTAATCCTGGACCTTGTACACCTGACTCACCGTCAAAACCAAGTAAGTCACCTAGCCAAGTATCACCAAAATTAACATTACCATCACCGCTTGTGTCACCAAGGTTATCATACAAACTAGACTCTCCTCCGAAGATAGAGCCTCTGCGCTCTAAGCCTTCTGTGTTCTCTCCACGATTGTTAAGCTCTTCAACAATATCGTTGTATTTAGCTACCAATCCTGTATTGATAACCATACCTACGGGAGTGCCAGTTAGACTACTAAACGCTGTAGCTACACTACTCATAATGCTCATGCTCTTAGCTACTTTAGTTAGGTCTTCTGATGTAGAACCTTCTAAGTCAATCTCATACTCTTGTTGCTGAGGAGGAGGTGCAGAAGGGCCACGATCGTCTCTACTTGCTTGTGCTTCAGTCTTAACTTCTACAGGTGTCTCTGTGTAGCCTTGTGCTTTTAAGTCATCATATTTAGCTTGCTCTACAGGTAGAGTAACTTGTACAGGAGCACCTCCATCAGGTGGATACAAGAATACAGTACGCTGCTGTGTACCTTGAGCTTGATTGATAACGTTTTGACTTAGGTAGCCAGGAGCGAACATGCTTGAACCCGTTTGTGCTGTAAACTGAGGTTGCATTGCAGGGTTTGTCGTTACGTCTGTGCCATCAGAAGCACGTACTACGCCACCTAGAGCCATACCTGTAGCTTGTTCTACTGCTGCTAGTTCTTCAGGAGTAAGCTCACCGCCAGTCTGATTAGAAATAGTCATAGCTACTGGTTCACCACCAATACGACCATTAGCTTCCATCTCCATCATGCCACCTTTAGCAGCACTACGTAGGTCTTCAAAGAACTTGACCCCAAAGTAACGCACTACGTCAGCAGGTACTACATACTCACCTTCACTTAATTGCGCTGGGACATCATCTCGTACTTCTTTAGCGAGTGATCCAGGAGGCACTTCATTGCCACTCACTGGGTCCACAGTAGTACCATCATCACTTAGACCACCTTCATCTAGCATGAAAGCCATCTGCGTCTGCTTAGCTGTGTCCATTAACTTCTTCCCTCATAAGTTTTAATCTACGTAGTGCAGCTATCTCGCCCTGTATGCGATACATTGCATCTGCGTCATTGCTTTGCTCTATACGGATATGTGCTGCGCTAATCTTACTATCTAGGTATTCTACGTAAGCATCCCATAGAGGCTTGTCATTTGTGATCTTCTTTAGTGCGCCTAAGTTCATTTAGTTGGTCTCTCTACTAATCCACCTTTGTTGAAGCGTAGTTTAATATTTGTTGGATCAATAGTCAAGTTAGAAATGTCTAGTAGTGTACCTTGTACTGTTTCAACAGACTGTTTATAACTCTTATCGTCATATACATAATAGTTAAGCGGTTTCTTACCTACCTTAACCTGATTACCTAATTCGTTCTTTAGCTGCTTGAGAACCTTTTGATATGCTGCTACGTAGGTGTTATAGAAAGCAGAACCCTTGGCAATCTTGGAAGCTAACTCATCTTTGTCAAAACGCTGCTCTGCTAGTTTTTCTACAGGAGGTAAGACAATCTCATCTACACCTTTTCCTTTAGCGTCTGCTATAATAGCCTGTAGGGACATACGAATTGAGTCAGTGATACGCTGAACAGGTAAGTCTTTTTTAGTAGTAACTGTTTCCATTTTACCTAGTCCAGTTTCTACCGCCTCAAATAACATATCTGAAAGATCAGGTAAGTACATATGTCCTTCAAATTCAAACTCGCGTCCTACAATTTCACTTGCTACGTGAGATAAGCTACCTTGAGGTGTAATGATATTAGGCTTTACTCCAATATCGTCTAAAGCTTCTTTAAATATGTCTTTTTTCTGCTTATCAGAAAGTGTCTTATTTTTACGTGTAGGTATTACCGTGTCATAGATGTATGACTTTAAGTCTTTTATAGCCTTATCAGGATATCCACTACCTTCAGACTCTATAATAAATTCAAGCTGCTCTAAGATTTCAGATACTTCTGCATCCATCTCTTCAGTAGTTTTCTTTGTATATGCAGCTACATCATCTACTACATTCTGTAAGGGGTCAGACTGTAGCTCTTCAATAAGTATGTAATTACCTTCATCACCACCACGCAAGCTATAACGTGTATGAGCTAGGTTAGAAGGACCAAAATGTGTAGTGTATCCCAAATCCTCAGAAGCATCTAACCCCAACTCAGTATAATCCAACTCCTTGTCCAGTAAAGAACTTTGACGTTGCATATTACGGTAACGAGAACCTTTTTTAACAGCCTTAACTTCTAAAGGTTTTAAAATATCATCAGTTAATACACTATAAGATATATACCGTCCTGTATCAGGTTGTTTTGTGATGACCTCACGTTCAGTAGGGTTCCCTATAGCTATAACATCATCAACATCAATAGTCGTTACAGTTTTTTTCTTTTTTGCGAAGGGGTCTGCGTAACCTTCTATGCGTTGAACTGGTATTTTTTTACCGTCAAAAAGATAACTTAAATGATCTTGAACTTCTTGTCTGTAGTCATCATACATACTCCCTAGTCTCATCATTTTATCTAAAGCTTTAGGGTTATTGTTATAAATCCAGTTGTCTAAACTATCACTTATTTCAATGTATGAGTAATTATTAATAGTCTCAAAATCGTTAAGTATCTGATCTGCGTCTTCCCTTCGCCTAATGCCAGACAAAGCTTCTCTTGTATACTTAGCGTCAGGCTCTAGTCCTAACCCACGATACTCCATCTCAGCTTGTGTGACTTTAGGTGCACGTTTACGTACAAACGCTTCGATGTTCTCACCACGTGTACCCTCTTTACCGATAGGCGCTTCGTCAATAGCACTTTCTAGTGGGCTATAGAATCGTGCAACTGTAGGATCACTAGGATCAGCTACGTCAGACAATACTTCATCTGTCTGCTTGAACATAGGGTTATACTTAGGGTTGTCGATAATGCCCAGTGCTGAGCTTAGCTCTTTAGCTAGAATACGAGCGATACCTGACATTAGCCTACGTTCCCACTAAATCCTTGTTCACCTGGTTGTGGTGCTGTACCTGTACCCATCTGACCTCCACCTGAGCCAGTTGTGTCTTGTACGTCTGCACCTGCTGGAGCTTGACCTTCAGGCGCTGCTTCTGGTCCTGGCTGAGGTGGTTGCTCTGGAGCGAACTTCTTAAACAGCTCAGCTTGGATAGCTGCATCCTGCATAGAGTTAGTCACCTTGTCAGGGTCTAAGTCCATACTCTTAGCAATCTCACGGATAACGTAATCCATCTTAGCAAACGGTGCTAGCATTGGGTTAGACGCTACCTGTAGGAACTGCATTAGGCGCTGGGAGCGTACTTCGTTAGACATCAAGCTCTCTGTACCTGAAGCCTTAACTTCTAAGTCACCCTTGATTGACTCATCAAAGTCAAACTGCATGTTGAAGCTAAAGAATGCTTTACCTAGTGGACCAAGCAAGTAGTCATCTACGTTTTTAACTACTGAACGAATAGAGCCATTAGCAGCAGACATAAGCATAGAAATACCAGAGGCAGTCCGACCAACGCCGCTGACTCCAGTTTGTCCATGAGCGAACGAAGGAAAGCCTGTACTTTCATCAGCTAAGACCCTAGCTTTGTCAAATAGTTGAATATTCTCTTGTGCCACGTTGGGGAACTTCGTACCGAAGATGGCCTGTCCAGGTGCACCACCTTGTCGCCTAAACACCTTCCCTGGGTACACTGACAAATCTTGTCCTGGCACCAAGTTGGTTTCGTCCACTTCGATGATAAGGTTGCCAGATAAAGCAGCATTGTCAATAGCCATTCGCATAAAGCCATTCATCAATGTCTGTGTATCGTCCATATTCTCAGCGATACCTACACCAAAGAATGAATAGGGGTTATGTTCGTAAGGAGTTGCATAGTAAGGGATACGTGAAGGCTTGAATGGGTTTAGTACCATACGTAGTACTTCACCGTTACAAATCCAGATGTTACAGCTGATCTCTACAAGGTCACGCAATTCACGTGGAATCTTAACGCCATTATCTTCTAGGATTTCTGTATCGACAAAGCCCCAGAACTCTAGAACTTCCCAGCGCTCTGACTGAGGCTGAGTGTCGTCGTCTTCCATTTTCATTTCCCAGTGCTTAAGCGTATAGTCTGGGCTTTGTGCGATTGCGTTTTCGATAGACTCATCACGGAAGTAAGGACGACCCTTCAATGCACGTAGCTGATTACGAGACATCTTGTGACGCTCAACTACATACTCTGCCTCATCCATAGATTTAGCTTCAGGGTCTGGATAAAAGTTCCAAACTGATACGTGATTACACTCAGGCACAGTCTTAACTACTGGTTCATACTCACCCTCTTCGTTCCAGTTAGGGTACTCTTTATCTACAGCAAACGGTCCTTTCATTACACCTGTACCAAGGAGGGCCATCTCGAAGGCCATACTACGTAGGTGCTTTGATGCCCCAGACTCGTTCAGCTGATCGTGTATCTTCTTTTCCATCTTCTTGGCTGCTACCATAGCTGGATGAAAAGTAACGCTTCCTGGAGTCGTTCCTGCGCCCTCTATGAGCTTCTCACTTACAGGGTTTAGTTTGTCACGCATACCAGCTAGACGTTCCTGTAGATCAATAATAGTCTCACCAGGCTGTAGCTTACCGTCATCACCAATCAGGGGCACAGGCGCTGAGGTCTTACCAAATGTATTTTTTAGGTCATCACCTGCTTGTTCTGCATTAGGGTCTAAGTTAATATGTACAGATTCAGCTACACCATCAGGTAGAACTGTAGGGTCTACAGATAGAGGAAACTTGTTGTTACCGAAAAGTACGTCGATGATCTGACCATACGCAGCTAGTGTTTTAGTTTTAGTTACTTTAACAAATACACGTGAGCGCTCTGTGTCGGTGAACTGTACGTCAGGGCCGTACATACCACGATAGTTTCTGTAAGCTTTCATCCAACGTTCTTCATCAGCATAACGAGAATCTTCTGCACGTTTATATCGCTCATTAACATATGTAACTACGCTACTGACAGAATCAAACAGTTTATCGCTGCCATCTTCTGCAGCAATAACTTCATCCGTATCAAAGTTTAGATCATCAATATCTGCCATGTATTAGTACCCGAAAGTTGAGTCTGACGCTTGAAAGCCAGAACGTTGTTTAGCTGGGTTGTAGTCCCATATAGAACTACGAGGTCTTGTCATAATACCATAACGCAAAGCATCATACAAGTGGTCTTCTGCATTTGTGTCTACATCCTCTGGGTTCTTCTTGTCTAGAGGTATAGACGGCAGCTGCGCTATTATGTTCGTACAGGAAGAGAAGAATACGAGCCTTGGCTCCTCAGTAAACTCGTCTACCTGTAATCGGCGGTGTATCTCGTTCTTGCCTGAAACACGAGAGCCTCTTGAGCGATCCGAAGGCCTCCATCTACAGCCTTTCATGTTCATCTGCTCTGCCAAGGATGGGCCAGTGTCACCTCGGTTGTGCCACAAAGAAGAGTCCAACACGCCGTATCTGATTGTACCGTCATTAGCCTCTGCTTGCAGAATCATATCAGCTAGGTCTGATGCCGTGACTTTTGAGCAGTATAGCTCTCGGTATACAACCAGTTGTTCTGAAGGTGTTACAGCCATCCACACTACCCCAGTAAAAGAACCATAACCGTAGTCGCAAGCTCTGAACTTAGCCCACGATTGAGGTATCTCATAGGGATCAACAACGTGTATAGTTCTGTTGAACTCTGGGAAGGCTGCACCTTCGTTAATATCCCAGTTACCCTCAAGAAGTTGTTTTCTTTGGTGCTCTGGTAGAGATAGAAGCATTGCTTCGTAGTCTCCACCCTCAGCTAGATACGGGTTATCAAATAGACTAGCTGGGATAAATCTGCGTCTGAATAGCGGCTCTCCTGCTCTGCTGTGTCCTGGAGGAAACGCTAGTGTTTCACCTGTCTCAATGTTAGTAGCCCAAAAGGGACTGTTAGCAGGCGCTGGGTCAATGAACATTTTCTTTACCCAAGAGTGACCTGGACCGCCTGGGTTGGTTGTGGCTCTCATGTACAAGCCTAACTCTTTAGAGCTACTACGTAAACGTGAACGCATGTAGTTCCACGCATACGGACTGTTCCACTGAGTAAGTTCGTCGAAAGCTACATAGTTAAACGCCTGACCTTGGTAGCGCATAACGTCTGTGTCTTTGTCGAGGTAGGACATCCAGAGTCGTCCTCCTCTTGGTGTAGTCCACTGAGACTTACGCTCTGACCACTTAATACCAGGAATAGCTTTAGGGTACAACTCTTGGCTTTTCTGTATGAGTTCCCGTAGCTCTTCAGTTGTGTGACGTACAAGTAGACCACTAAAGTCTGGGTTGTTCATATCACGTAGAGGATCTGCTAGAGTCGCATAAGACTTACCACCACCAGCTGCCCCACCATATAGTACTTCACGTTCACTAGACGCTAGGTATTGTGTCTGTGGCCCTGGGTTAGGCTTAAAGACTACCTCTTGTGCTGCTACTGGATCGAACTCAGCTGGTTTTACTTCCGCTGGTTTCGTCTCCTGTGTCGTTGTCTTCTTCAGCGTAGGTGTAGTAGCCGACTCTTTCTTTTTCGAGTATCTCGTACTGCTTGAGCGCTTTTTTGTACCGTTCGGTAAGCTTGCGTTTAATTGCAGCAAGTGATTTACGTTTTCTTTCGACATCTATACGCTTTCTTAACCCTGAGTGAGATATGCGTCTTCCTGACTGTGTAGACAACCAAGCAGCTACTTCTCTATAACTATACTGCTTTAAGTGTTTCTTTGCAAGCTCTAATAGTTCTAACTCTTTAGAGATGGGCTTTAGCCAGTCTTCATCCTCAGGATCAATCTCATACCCGAAAGGTATCTGATGTGTTAGACGTGGGATTCGCTCCCATCTTTTTACTTTGAAATCAGGCTTAGGCAACATCCAGTAACCTAAGCTTTCACGTTCTTTTGCTTTAGTTATCCGTATCATCACTATCTTTAGGCGGTAGAATAAACAACCCACCTGAAGATTGCACTTCTACTCTTTCTGTTTTTACAACACCAGCACGGTCAAGTATTTCTTTTGCTGCATGCATTTTTTCTTTTACTCCTAACTCTGTAGGATCAACAAGAGCCTGACCAAATGCTACAGCTGCCTTAGGACCAATACGAGACATATACGTTTTAGTAGCATCGAATATCTCATCTTTCAAGGCATCTACAATAAGACGTGTAGGTGTGTTATCGCTGTAACCAGCAAGCTTCTTAGCTTTAACTACGTCACCACCAGCCTCATCGAACAGTACTTCGAGAAACTTTTGTTGATTTTCTGTTAGATTTTTTGCCATTAGCTTTCCTGTCGATATTCTCAGCTATTCTTTTGTAAGTGGTAATGATGAGTATATTACCATCCTTGTCAAAGGCGTAGTACTTATTGCCTTGTTTACTTATGCCACCAGATAAAGTACGAATCCCAATACACCAAAACCTAACACTAAAAGCAAACCTGTTACTGTCCAAGTTATGATAGCTTCTTGTAGCTCAGCCTTACGATACTCATGATCTTTCTTTTGCTTCCTAATCTTAGCTTCAATAGCTACAAGCTCATCCCATGCTGATGGACCCATCGTGAAACTTATATAGTCCTTCAACTCTTTGCGCATGGACTCTGCCTTACGCTTAGCTGCAAAAACTTCCATAGCCTCAGATTCTATAGAACCACCAAGTGACTTCCACCAAGGAGGATTCTTAACTTGCTTCTCAGCTTGCCCTAAGTCAGCCATGTGACTAGCCCACTTGTTTAGCTGGCTACCCATGTCTTGTAAGTCCTTGCCTATAGCAAAGCCTTTCTTCAGGGCGTTAAAGGCGACAGTGGCCCCGCTTATGATTGTAACTGGGTCCATACTGCCTCCTCAAACAAGTATAGAACATTACTTACCTTCTTTTACGATACGCTTGATGTCACCACGTCCAATACCAATATCGTTTAGCTCACGGTCAGACATACGCCATAGGTGCATCTCTGCGATACGTGCATTAGCTTGACGTTGACGTGCTTCAATCATTGCGTTAAACACTTTGACCAGCCAAGCCTTAAAATTAGTGGCCCACTTTGATGATTCAGAAATTACTAGTTCCATTATATGTACTCCTTATGTTAACGGAAACACATATAGTTATACTACAATACTGGGCCTTTTAGAATTGCTATTTAGGAATACCCGTTATCACCCTACTGGGACAAACGTTTCAGTTACAGTAACAATACTATCAATATGTCCAGCAGCACCAGGCTCAACCTGAATCTTGTCACCTGCCTGTAGTACTAGATCAATGTCAGGAAACTCGTGATATCCACCACCAGCTAAGCTTTTGTCATTCAAAAACTGTGACGTATATGTGTCTGCTGCTACATACCACTGAATAGTAACATCATTAGTAGAACCACCAGCATTAGCTACAAGGATATACGTAACCTCAGCAACACAGTTAGCAGGGCATACATACACATCCTCTACGGTTGTACCGCTGTTGTGTCCATACACTGAACGTCTACGTGATGCTTTACCCTGCGTTAGCTGCATTACTTATCTTCCACCCAAGCTTCGTTTTCTGGTGTAGTAGGATCATCTGCAACGTAATGACCTTTAGCGTTACGTGCACGTTTCATACCCTTAGGTGCAGCTTTCTTGACTGCTTTCTTTACAGGCTTAGTTAGCTTAGCTAAAAACCCTTGCTCTGCTTCTTGACAGATAGCATTAACATTAGGGTCTTTACTTTGTACGTTACCGTAGTTGTCTTCACCTGCAGACTGATTACCCATAGAATCCCACACATAGCCGTGCTCGTCTACACGATAACCTTTAGCTTCAAGTGCGTTTTTATATTTATGGTAATACTTCTGTGCCATTATGAACTCTTCTTCATTGGGCGCTCAGCTGGGTTAGAGGCACCACAGTAACCGCCTTTGTTGTAACCCTTCTTCTTGGTCATGCCGCCTTTGGACATACCCATAGCCATATAGTCTTTCTTCTTGGAAGCCATGCCACCATTAGCCATGCCTGTCTTTTCTTTCTGACAGCCTTCTTTGGCACACTTAGCTGGGGTCTTACACCCTGGACAAGGTTTAAATTTCATAACTATGTTCTCTTTCTTCCTGATGCTGTTGTTGACCAATTAACTTTAGATGGTCCTGTCTTTTTCTGTGCCTCTTTTTTGGATATTTTTGAGGCAACTTTCTTCGGCCTACACGCTGGGTATGGTCTACTTGAGTCACTGGCTGAACTACGCCCACATTCTTTACCTGTCTTAACGTCTGTCCATTCTTCACCAAACCACTTACCTAAGCCTCCTTTAGAAAAACTCCTACGCTGACTTTGTAATACGTGTTGGCTACGTGACCTTGTTCTTTGTCGTGCCACTGTACTTGCCTCCACGCTTCTTGTACTCTTTGGTTAACCAAGCTGATGCATATGCGCTGGGCCACACATCGAACTTCTTCTTAGCTTCTGACTTTACTTTAGAGTACAGAGATTTATTAGTTGGTGTTGGTGTGCTACCACCTGCAGAGTAACCACTCGCATAGATTGCTTTACCTTGACGTTCAGCTGCAGCTTTAGTTTTGTAGACTTTACCAGTCTTACCCCAGCGATAACCACCTTTTACTTTTTGTACTGGCATTACGAACTTGTTCCTACTTCAAAACAGGCAGGCACAGCATATATACCTTTCTGTAACATACCAGTAGCTATAGCCTCTGATTCCTCTAAACAAGACTTTTCACTATAGAACGCTTCTGGTTTAGCCATCACTTGACACGATAACGCAGAAGGATCAAGACATACAAGCATTATTGCAACCCACATATCACCAAGCCTTACAAGACCAGTAACGAGCAGTAAACTTATCCGTTGCTGTATCACAATTATGTCTAGCTCTGAAGCTAGCTCTACGTCCTGGTTGATCTTTCTTGATAGACATATTAGGATCACCGAAGCGTACAATCTTTACTTGGTCACCCTTCTTAGCTAAGACAGCTGACTTCTTAGCTTCACCAGGGGTGCGCTTAGGTTTGTTGTACCCAGGGAAAGTCTCACCACGATACTTTAGCTTTCCGCTAGGTAAACGTTCTACGTCTTTAGTTGTAGCCATCCATCCGATCTTTCAGTGTCTTGCGTCTAAAGGGAGCGCTAACTAAGTTATATAGTGCTCTGCCTATTTGAGTTGGGGTAGGGAGTACCCACCCTAAGAGTAACACAAGTAATACCCAAGGTGGTATATTCGTGTTGTTAATCTTTAATGTATCTACTGGTCCAGCTTCTACTTCTTTGAGAACCTCTGTAGTTATTACATCCCGCCCAGCGCTTGTAGTCTCTTCTTTCTCGTACGTAACTACAGCTTGTCTATTCTCTTTACCTATCTGAGCGTTACTGTTTACTGTAGGTCCACCACCGCCTCCACTAAAGAAAGGTAACCCAGTTAAACCACAACTAGATAATAATAAGGTCAGGACTAACCATCTCATTTGTTTCTCAGTGTTTGCTCTATGCTGTCTAACTTAACGAATATAGCTTTGATGGTATCCTTCATCTCTTTCATTTCTCTGTCGTGATGCAAAGCCCTTGACTCATGTTGAGCCTGAATGACTGCAATATCTCTCTCGTTCTTTGTAGACTTGTTAAACAAAATCCAAACTACAACAACGATAGGTGCAATAAGCCACTGCATAAATATGTCAATCATTTCATACATAGCTTACATCATCAATTCAAAATGTGGAGCATCAATAAAGGGACGACGACCTTGTGATCTACGTAGGTCAATGTATGCATTCATAGCATCTTCAGCTGTATCATCGTAGTAACGAATGTCACCCTCTGACCAAGCTGCACCCCATTTGATAGGCACCTCTAGTTCTTCTGCTGCTGTAGCCATAGCATCACAGATATTGTCGTACACGTTTAGTTCCCAACTCACGTTAGAACCAAAGTACGCTACAAGGTCTACGGCATGACTATAACCGTCACCCTGGATCAAGTGCTTACTTTTCATAGTCTGTGACCTGCCAGAGTTATACAACTCCTTCTGCTCAGCTAAAGTACGTACACCATACGTCACACCAAAGTCTACATCTGTAAGCTCAATAGCACGTTTAACTACAGCTACCATATCTGGATGTACACCATCTAGTTTATCTAAAGAGCGCTGGGATAATCGAAAAGCCATATTAACGCATATCCTTTTTAGTCATAGCTACTTTGCTACCACCCATAGGTTTACCAGCCATATAAGCTGTAGCACCCATGTATGCAGCTACAATACCAGTCTGTGCAATATAGAAAAGACCCAGTAGATCAGCTAACGCTGCTACACGAGTCTCACTAATTACATCACTAAACAACAAACCTGTAAAGCCTATCATCATAAGCATAGCTATCCAAGCCATCTTCTTCTGAGACTCAGCTTTCTCTTCACGTAGCTCTATCTCAAGCATACGCTCCTTCATTGCTACTTCTTCTAGCGTTACCTTACCGTCACCATCTATGTCGAAATCTACTACCATGTTCGCTACGCTCACTCTTAATCCTATACTACGTAATGATACACTTCGTGAGCTACTGCAAGAGCTACAATACAAAGGATGGCTGTCTTAGGGTTAGACTTAGCACAAGTCCAATATTGTTTTACTTTATCAAGTATCTGCATAAGGTCTCTCTCTATCTGGGTCTAACACTTCGCTACGATGTAAGTGACCCTCTAAATACATAGCTCTTTCTACGTGATCTAAAGTGTACCACTCACCTGTGTTTTGATATATAGCTTGACGTACATAGAAAACGTCTGACTTAGGTATGTGTACTTTCTGTAAACTACGAGTATCATTAGAAGCTAATGCATCGTAAAATTCTTCGATTACACTATCTGTTGCGTATAGTTTTACTTCTTTTTTCATAGGTGTCAAGCGTTAATTACTACAAATGTAGGAATACTTCCCCTATAGTATAACTATAAGAGTTTAAACTTACATAGATTACTTTATAAGGGGTAAGAACAAGGTTAGTTAAACATTATGTAGCGTTTAACCTTGAGTGAGGAGGAGACTAAGAGGGAGTTTAACTCTACTCTAGTTTAACTAACCTTAAGTATAACTTTATCATAGTTAAATACTAGTGTCAAGCTATTTCTTTAGTTAAACTACTGTAGTTATACTATATATTAGTTTAAACTCTTCCTAAGTCCAAACATTATAGTTTAACTAAGCCCCCTTACCCCCGTAGTTATGCATAAAATGTGGGTACTTGTCAAGCGATTCTTTTGTAGTTGTAACAAAAAGTGATCTATTGTAACACATTGTGATGATACTTACTAGAAATACGAGGAAATGTTTGGGATTATATGGGAAAACAAGGGAATAGTGTAACTGTTATAATGTAACACCCCTTTGAAAAACCACTTCTGTTGCAGAGTACATATATACGTAACGGCATAGGGTGGGGTGGCCCATGCGCCCCCATGTTATCCGTGTGCGTGGTGCGCGTAAAGCGCGAGATGGTGTGCTAAGCTACTGATTTTATTACGTTTTTATAGACATTCATGATGACCGATATAGCGAAAACGGCAATTTCACAGGCGCATACACATCACGCGCACAGAATCGCAATTCATGCATGTAATACCCACACCCCCCCTTGCACGTTGCACACAATGCACCCCCCTAACGCATCACGTCATACGCATCGCCCAGCGCATCACATCACGTCATCCGCACATAGCAAGCACATCAGGCGCATCACGCGAGGTTTTCAACTGATTCGTTTTGCCCTGCCGATGTCCAAAAAAGTGATTCGTTTTGAGCTATTTTCGGACCGTCCGAAGATAAATA
>Ga0208427_1000412_pt1 | contig 18554 bp, 66 predicted proteins | sample DEB08_DNA_FD_184532 | JGI IMG/M metagenome (GOLD analysis project Ga0208427, IMG submission 184532) | Aqueous microbial communities from the Delaware River and Bay under freshwater to marine salinity gradient to study organic matter... | ecosystem: Environmental > Aquatic > Marine > Coastal ...
GAGGTGTCAAGTGTTCTCGACGAGATCCATAAGCATTATTTATGCGTCTCGACGAGACCTATGAGCATTATTTATGTGTCAGTATGTTAAAAAATGTGTGGGTCTCAGAGTTTTTATGTGGGGGGCTTGACAAAACTGCCGTCTTGTGGTAGGTGGTCGGCAAAGGTTGCTTAAGACCTGAGGTTTATAAGAGGTTTATTTATAATTAATTTTACATTCTCTATTTGCATTGTTTTCTATCATTTAATGATAGTATCCTATAAATATTAATATGCATTCTATTTCAAAATGAAGCAAGGAACAATCTATCTCATCATTAACAAAGTCAACGGACATAAGTATGTGGGTCAAACAACTCAAGGAATGAATAAGAGATGGAAGCAACACAAGGATGAAGCAAAGAGAATGAGTCCATATCCATTACATCGTGCTATGCGTAAGTATGGTGATCATAACTTTATGATTAAAGAAATATGTGATTGTAATGAAAATGAATTAGATGAAAGAGAGATACACTACATTAAAGAATACAATACATTTAATAATGTAGAAGGATATAATGCAACATCAGGTGGTAATACTCCTACTTACAGTAATGAAATAAAAGAAAAGTTATCTGATATAATGTCTGATATAGAAAGATCAGATGAATGCTGTGATAATGTTAGTAAAGCAATGAAGAATAAGATTGATAATAATGATAAATGGGGGTTTCACTTAGCAGAGAATAGGGGTGATGGTAAACACCTTGCAACACGGATAATGAGTGTGAATATAGAAACAGGAGAAGAGATAGAATGGGATAGTATAAGTGAGGCAGCAATAGAACTTACTGGTGATAGAAGGAAGTCTGGTAATATTGTTCGTGCTATGGATAAAGGTTATAAGTGTTATGGGCACTTATGGAAAAGATTAGAACAATCTAAAAGATCTATTCCTGTATATGGTATCCATAAAAGAACATGGGTTAAGACACAAGTGTTTAATAGTATAAGAGAAGCGGCACGGAATTGTGGTAATGCTAGTAGTGAAGCATCTATCAGACGTTCTCTTGAAAATCCCCGTCGCAACTCTTATAAAGGATATTATTGGTTTAAGGATCATTAGTATATCTAAAGTCATCATCTTCAAATGAATACTCTTCTTGAGTATAGTGAATTCGTTTTACAGGTTTTACAAAAAGAAATTGAATTTTATTATAAGTCTCTCTACTAAGAGTATCTGTTTCTAACTCATATGGGTTAGCATATTTTAAATACACTTCATATTGTTCTGTAGTAAAATTTTTAGATGGGGAGATAAAATATCCAGTATTATTCATATTAAATATCTTTAAGGATCATTAGTATATCTAAAGTCATCATCTTCATAAGAATATTCTTATATTGGAATCTTAAATTTTTGAAGAGGAATAACTTTCGTATCATTTAGACAGGATAGATCAACACCCGGTTTGATTTCGTATCCGTTGACTATCATAGTTTAAGTCCTTCTAAAATAGTTCCCTTAAGATTAGCATCCTTAAGATAAGCACCCCATAGAACAGCATCCTTAAGATAAGAACCCCATAGAACAGCATCCTTTTTGGGGTCTGTGCCGTGACCTTGTGACAGTTAGTCAACCGCCACCGACGACGTAGGTGACCACACCAGTTTGATGCTCAACTCCCTCAATGACCTTATAGTCACCGTCTGCAATGGCATGATCGAACTCATCAACCCAACGCTGGCAAGTGCTCTCAAACTGCTCAGTGAAGATCTCCCTACAAGCATCTAAGGAAGGAGCGGCAATAACTGCCATTCCAGGGGTGTAGTCAGAGAGGACTTCTTCGATGATGTATATGTTGTTCATTGGGTTCCTTTGTTTGGTATGTGATTAGTATAGCATCAATAAAGTCCTGTTCAGTCCATGTGTTAAGAACTGATTCAACAGGATCTGTATCATCCCATGTTATGGTGAGAGATCCATCATCCTCTTCAAAGCATTGTATCATGTTGGTTGCTCCTGTTGTTGGGTATAAACATAAGGAAATAGATCAGTAAGGATCACATCACATTCATTGTATTCTTCTGAATTGAGAATTGTTTTTTCAATCTGATAACGCCTGACAGCATTGTAGATCAGTTTGTATTGTTCGTCAGTAAAATTCATTCCCATGGTGCTTTTTTCTCCAATACTTTACGAATTTTTTCCATAACTTCTGGATCTGGTGGAGCAATAATACGTTCCATCAGATGATCATAATCTTCTTCAGATACTGTGATACGTTCTGGTGGATAAGAACCTTCTCCCCAGAACTTTTCAAAGTTATACACATATTCCATTTGTTGCCATCCATGATTTAATGAGTGCCAGAACTCACCCCAAATACCATAATCATCAAAGCGAAATCCTTCATGACTCATTAACCTATACCACCACCAGAATGGTGTATACTTAATCGGTTTTAATCCGATTATCCATTTATTTAAAAACACTGGAAAGTTCATCTGCATCCCAAACATACATTTCATACCATCCTTTGGATAAACTCTCAAAGAACGCACATCTATCTATATTGTCTTCTAAAGTAAAACGAAAATAGATTGCATCTTGAATTGATTCAAATCCTAATTTTAAGTCCATCTACCTAACCTTAACTTGCGTTCAGGTGAAATACGAGGATCATAAGGATCATCATAAGGGTAGATGTATTCACTCATCCATCCCCATGATAATGCCTCCCAGAAGTCATCATATCCAAAATGATCCATTGTGATACGACAATCAATAATATATTCAATATGACGAAACCCTTCAATCAACCATTCCCATTTGGTCATCTGCCAATATTCTTTCCAAGTCATGGCGTTTCATTACTCCAATAGTATTTTAGTTGATCTCCAGTAATGTTTAAGTGATAGATTTTACCATCCTTACCATAAACACCAATCCACAATGCTCGTTCATTCATACTTTCAAGGTGGAACATCTCCACATCTTTCAGTATAATCTCATCTGGGTTTTCGGTAAATCTGCTCATTGGTATGGGTTGTTAAGGTTGTCAAGAATTGCTTTAAAAAAGGCAATACGATCTTTGTCGTATTCTACATCAACACCATGTTGTTTGCAATAATCCATGATGGATTTTTCTGTTTCAGTCGGCATACGAATTCTTTTAAATGTGCCATAAATGATATGCTCTATGAACTCTCGTTTCATGATCTCAAAGAGTTGAAAGAGTTCTTGTTGTGAGAGTTCTACTTCACGTTCAGTTGCTTGATGTCCTTTAAATTTGATGTTCATGATAGGTTAAAATGTAAATGGGTTTTCCAAGTGCCAATGGTTTTCTTTTGTAACATATCAGCAATCAGGTTTGGCATAAACCTCGTATACTTGTCCAGAAACTCTCGCTCTGTAAGTTCATCGCATCCATGTAAATAATAATCACAATTAACAAAGTTTGCAAATCTTTCAAATTCATAATCTCTCTCTTGATCGAGATCATAACGACAGATCTGTAACCAAATAGAACGACCTTCACCAGTTGCGAAGTAATCAATCGCAAAGAAACGATAAAATGGTTTGTCACTCATTGTTTTTCCTCACTCGTTCAAGAAACTCATCACTCTGTTTATATAATCCTGCAATCAAATCCTTAATGTCATCGATTGCAATCACATTATACTCCACATTCATATTTTCACAGATGAGTGCGTCAACCATACATTCCAATGCCATTGCTTGCATATGTTCTGGTGTGATTGGTGTGCCATGTGGCATTCCAGAACATTCTTCGTTGTAGAAGTGATTATATCGTCGAAGAACAGTTTCACTACGTTCTTTACGTTCCCATTCTTCTTTTTCAATCTCTGCTAGTTGTTTCATAGCATCACCATTTTCATCATACAGTTTATCAAGAGCATCAAGTGCTTTACGCTCTGCTTCACGACGCTCTGCTTCTTCAAACATAGCATCAGGATAAGGTTCTTGATCTTTCATAAGTTTCAATGCCTCACTATACTTTGAAATACCTTGTTGTGTAAGTTCTTTTAACCTTTGTTTACCATACTCTGTAAGTTCATGTTTCTTAGTGCGAAGTTCATCAACTTCCTCTTGTGTGAGATTAACCCATGGCATGTCTTCATTCATTTGTTTTTCTCACAATAAAGGAAATACTTGTACTCGGCAACTTGATGTGGTGCATATCTTACCACATCACACTCTTTATACTTATCAACCACTTCAAAAGATGAACTCAATGGTTCACCACCTGTAGTAGAGTAAGCAAGCACCATAAAGATTAGCACCATTCAGATTAGCATTCCTAAGATCAGCACCCCTAAGAAAAGCACCCCTAAGATAAGATTAGCACACTTAAGATTAACACTCCATAGAGAAGCACCCTTAAGATAAGGACTTTGAGTGTTGCTTTGAGTTTTTTATTCTCTTCCTCAAGTTCTTGAATCCTGAGGTCTTTATCATCATTGATTTTCTCCTTATCAAGAATGGTGTTGGTTACATTAGTATCCCTTAGGTCAGCACCATTCAGATCAGCACCATTCAGATCAGCACCCTTAAGATTAGCATTCCTAAGATCAGCACCATAAAGATTAGCATTCTCAAGGTTAGCATCCTCAAGATCAGCATACCTTAGATCAGCACCATAAAGATTAGCATCCTTAAGAATAGCACCTGGTTTGATTTCGTATCCGTTGATAATCATAGGTTAAGTCCTTCTAAAATAGTTCCATCAAGGTTAGCACCCTCAAGGTTAGCATACTTAAGATTAGCACCACTTAGATTAGCACCCTCAAGATCAGCATTTCTAAGATCAGCACTACTTAGGTTAGCACCACTTAGGTTAGCACACCATAGATAAGCAACCTTAAGATCAGCACCTCTTAGATCAACACCTTCAAGGTTAGCACCCTCAAGAATAGCACCCTTAAGATTAGCACCCCATAGATCAGCACCCTCAAGATCAGCACCCTCAAGATCAGCATTCTTAAGATTAGCATCCTTAAGAATAGCACCCTTAAGGTTAGCACCCTCAAGGTTAGCATTCTCAAGATTAGCACCTCTTAGATCAACACCTTCAAGGTTAGCACCAGGTTTGATTTCGTATCCGTTGATGTTCATTGAGGTGTCTCTTGTGTATGAATGTATTATAAGGCATTTAGATGCCCTATGAGTCAGTTGGTGGACAGTTCTTAATCTGTCTCATAGATACTCTTTCGACTCTTTACATAAGTAAGATCCTTCCACTGATGAGGATAACACAACAATAAAGTATGAATGTACTTATGTTTCTCCTCTCTGGTATACTCACAATTTAGTTTTGGTTTCACTCCTGTCTCAATCGTAATATACAAATGATCAACAAAGTATACCCATCCTTCATGTATAATACCATTCTTATTCCATCTTACATAATCATTGATCTTTGGCACATAACTCATGGGAACAATACTGTTTCTAATGGATTTAGGTTCTTTCGCATAGAACTATAAGGTGTTGTATCCCTAATAGATACTTCCTTACCTACCTTCTTTGAATTGATTGGTGCATAATACTTTCCCTTCTTTGATAAATAAAATCCCCATACTGACTTGGGTGGTGTGTCTCTATAAGAGACCTCCCCGTGATTAACTATCCATATGACATCATACCTTGCATTAAATGATTCAAATGAATAAGAATAACCTTCGGGTGGTAGATGTGGGAAATCAATCATGATAACATTAGGATCAATACATTCATTATACCACAATTACCATTTTTGTATAGGACACTTGGCAGTATAAAATTGAGTCTTATACTTCATAAAACATCCACACTGTTTACAACGACCTTTATCATAATACTCACAATCATTACATACATCTAATCTTTCCTTTTGTTGTTCTTCATTCACTAACATGGGTTTTGATGTAGTAACTACATTCTTTACTACCTCAAATGTAAACTTTGCTAATCCTTTTCCTTGTTCTGGTAAATCCATTTTTTCACATTAAAAAACCCCCTATTACTTATTAGAGTTAATAAAGGGTATAATTACTTTAATTATTCATATTCAATCACTTGCCAGGATATAACTCCAGATTGATTATAATAATCTTCTAATCCTATTCTAATTCCTTTTCCAACTACTATTACCAAATTTGATGCTGTTGTGTTTGAAGGATTACCCCCTAATGTTATACTAGCATTAGAATTTATGACGACAGAATTAAAGGAACCTCCATCCCTGCCACCTGTAGAAAAAGTTACAAGTTGAGCATCTCCGGCAACTGAGGATATAACCACACTTTTAGATCTGACTACGGGATTAATAGGAACAACTATTGTGGTTCTATCTAAAGGAAAAGTTCCAATACCTTCAAACTCAGTATTTCCACTCTGTATAGACTTAATTCCACCACCACCTAAAAATTGATTTAAAGTACTCATACAATCCTCCAACCTCTAGTGTTATCTGTGTAAAATAAATTAACCGTTATATTTGCCCTATCAATCGTTAAATTTTCAGCAAGACTCATGATATTCGATCCGTTTCTGCCAATTACAGTATTCTTAAAATTACCAACTTGAATCGCAACTTCATTACCAGCAACTGGTGATGCCGGAAGTGTTATTGTAACACCTGATCCTCCATTATCATCAGTTACACTCACAAATTCACGATTAACTAATAACTTATTAGTTGTTTGATTATTAGTAACCGTAGTATAAATTCTACCGACATTTACTAAATTTTTATTGTCATCAATAACTGATGTTCCATTAATCTTTAATGCCATCAGTCACTCCTCCATAAAAAATGTTTACTTTTAACCATCTTCGTGTCTCCACTCGGTTTATCAGTATATTTATAATGCTATCAAATATTATTGGACTCTTACAATCTTTAATCGTTTTGGACTTGTTCCTTCATTTAATTGTGCATCATATGCTTTCTTACAATCTTCTCTTTTTAATGGAACAGTGATATCATGCCATCCCATAGTTTCTTCTTCTTGAAGTTTATATAACTCTTCCATAAAGATTAAGTGCAGAATGCTTCAATTATACCAGATTCATAATCATTTGCCAACTCCAATTTAGTCGCAGTTACAATCTTCTCCATAATCAAATGTCCATACTCATTATAGTATTGTAATGATTCCTCATTAGATAACAACTCAAGTGCTTCTGTATCATTCTCTGCAATTAATGTAATTAAACCTCCGTACTCTGATGCTGGAAATGGCACCCAGTAATCAACAACATACATATACTTTTTCATATACTCTCCGTAGGAAGGAATTCAGCAGTAAAGTAGTCAACTGTGATTTCCATCTTTGCCGCAGTATTCTCTAAAAATTCATCTAATACTTCAGGAGCATCCTCCTTAACTACCGCATACCATGAATACCATAACTCTGGATTGGTTTGTGGTGTCACTGATTCAGAAAGAGGGTTCAACATAAGATTCATAATTGAGTTCAACGTTTGATGTGTCTAGGGTAACATAATAATCATATAACCGATCATATAAGGTATCAATACTACCTGATGATCGATTAATCTATATCTCATCTATACTCTCCACTAATTCAAGTGCCTTGAGTATGATATCCAATTCATGTAAATTCAGTTCAATATTAATCTCTGTCTTCTTCATCCAGTAACTCCTTTAATTGCCATACAGTTTCTTTCATTGTAACTTGAGCATAACCAGTCGCATAAGGATAACCTTTGTTTTTATCCTTACCGACATCATAACATACTTGAATCGCATCTTCAAGTCTTTCAATCATATGAGATACATTCATGAGTTTTCCTCCTTTTTTTTCTTGTGAAGTTTTTTGGCAAGTTTTGCAACCTTTTCCCATTCTTCAAAGTAAACAGCATCTGATAATTGTAAAAAAAGAGGGATTGGTTCTTTTGGTCCTCTCATTCCTTTCCACATTAGATCTCTAAATCCACCCATGCCTCCTTCATCCTGTTGATCTAACCACCTAAGACATTCTTCCATTTGATCTTCACGACCTTTGTCATAAGCAGCTCGCATATCATCTTCAGCGTACAAAACTTCACCTTGGTCAACATATGGTTGCCATCGAAAACAAAGATTATTGGCGATGTCACGGCATTTTGCGTCAGTCAGTGGGTGTTGGTTAGTCATTAGTTGTCCTCCTTTCCCATCGACAGTCGAAACAAACTTTCATCATAAATCTTACGAAACGATTGGGAACTTGTCCTTTTGCTGGGAAGTAAATAATCCCTTGGCCATTGGGTCTGTTTCCAAACAAATAGCACTTCCAGTCAGAAGGTTCTGGTTGATTGAAAATTGGGTAGGTTTTTAATCCCTTTGGCTCATTCATGAGTCCTCCTGTTTTGTTGTTGTTGTTGCTGGGCGCATTGCTTTTTGAAGTTCAACAATAAAAGATTTTACGGCTCGCATGTCATCAGCATCAAAAATGATTAGATTGCCATGATAAACACCATTGAACTTTTCGTGAAGTATCTCATCAGTCAGTGGGTGTTGGTTAGTCATTGGGAAGCGCCTCCTGTGTTGGGCGCATTGCTAACTTGAGGTATTCAAGTGTCTTGAAGACCTCTTGCTGCTCATCAGCGCCATAGTAGTCTTGATAAACATACTTACGCATGTTATCTTTCAACCAATCAATCACCTGCTCCAACTGCCAATCGGCAGCAGCTCGCAGATCATTTTCGGTATAAATCCAAGTGCCTAAATCATGGCATCCTAGCTTTTTGACGTATTGAATGGTGTCGTCAGTCAGTGGGTGTGTCATGGTTTTTAATGATAGGTAGTTTAATACAATTCGGTGGGTTCGACTGTTTCATTCACAACATCCAACCATTCAGACCATACATTCATTGCATGACCACTGGCACCATCTTTTGTCCATTGTGAGATAAACTTAAAAGCATACTCTGCTCTGGATTCGGGTTGAGCAAGTCGTGCTTTGAGTGCGGGTGACATTTTCATGGGATCAGTTGCTTATGTGCTTATTATAGGGCACTTAGGTGCCCTATGGAGTGTTTAGTGAAAGAAATCGTAAGCTGTCTGGGGTGTAGGATCATAACCGTCACGAATGTCAGCAACGGCATCTGCGACACTACCTTCTTTCTGATAGCATTCCAGAATAACATCCAACTGCCATCCTTCATCAGGAACACCATATTCCTCTTCTGTGATTGCATTGACTTCATCCCAGTACTTACAGAATGATGGATCATTCCAGCAGGTTTCTTCATTGAGTGACATGATACGCTTTTCCTCAGATTCTTGTTGGTTCAAAGTGTGATTGTGAAAATCCATGATTGGGTTCCTTTGGTATGTGATTAGTATAGGGCAGAGTAGGGGTAGAGTCAGGGCAGAGTGGACACTGCCCTAAGTGGTTCATCAGACTGCCATGGGAGAATACTCAGAGCGTGGCATTTTATCAAGATTGAAGTCAGTTACCACCGCACCGTTAGCGATGCGTGTGTCCCACTCATTACGTGCTGAGAGAGCAGTGACAGTACTATAGGACTTGAGACCATTCTTATTGAATGTGACACGCTTCTGGAAGCGTTTGACTGTGACGATCATACCCTTGGTATCATGTGCCTCAGCAATGAACGCCTCAGGAAAGAAGTCAACTGTGGTGACGAGTGTGGTGACTTGCATGGGTTGATTCCTTTGACTCTTTTAATATACAGGTTTTTGGTGCCCTGTGCCACAATGGTGGACACCTTGCCGACTGTCACAAGTCAAAATTTACTTTTTGAATTTTGACATTAGTAATGGTATCTTCCCATTTAAAATCACACATCGCCATTACATCATCAGTCATAGAATAAATATCACCTTCAAAAACTGCATATTTGTTATACATGTCTCCAAAATATTTCATGACATCATCAGTTATCATTTTAGGTTCAATTTGCTCTTCAAAATATTCATCAGAATATTCATCATTTTTCATTTTAATAAATTCACTTTTAGGAAGTGTAATTTCACTATAAACAACCGAACGTTTGACAAATGTTACCATTTCTTCGTCTTGTGCCGATTGAGTATCCCAACCAATTGATTCAGACAGAACAGGATTGATTTCAGATAGTTGCATGGGTTGATTCCCTTGATTACTTTCTTATGATAGTGCCATCAGACGGTTCTGAAACTCCTGTTGTGACACTTCTGGTATTGGCACACCCTTAATTACATTTAACCACAAATCATATAACCTTTCTTCTTCCTTTCTGGCGATAATTTCATGTGGTTGATCTTCATAATCATAATTCTCCACTGGTTCATGAGAATAACACATTTTCCCATCATGAAACCGCAGAGAACCACTTACCCACTGTGCAAGATGCGTCAATTCATGAAAAAGAGTTTTGATATACATCTCCTTATCCATACGTGCCTGAAGTTCAATCAGAAAATGCCTTGGTCGATAATATCCACCAATCACATCACAATACCCAACAAGACCATCACGTTTCAGTCCTTTATGAATAATATCCACATCAATTTTATGTCGTGGAAAGTATTCATTCAAAAACCAAGAGGTAACATCCTCACAGATGATCTTAGAATAACCGTATCCTGAATGGAAAATAGTAGAATGCATAATCTGGTTCCCCAGTTCATAAAGATAAAGAAAGATGAGATGAATAAAAGTTTTTCTTTAGCAGTCATGCTGGTGTTACACTCCATTCATCTGTCAGAACCATTGTATCAATGACATGCTTAACATTTTCGATTCCATAAACTACAACCTCTTGAGTTGAAGTGTAACCATTTTTCTTCTCACGTTTCCATGAGACAATCCATCGATCACATGATACTTTCATTGTTCAGATACTTTGAGTGTTTTGGGGTAATTGAGACCAATTTTCTATCTTAGATTTTCTTTCTCTATAAACCTGACGATCATAATATAATCTCAGTTGTTTCATATTCATTGGTAGCAGTCCTTCAAAATACCAAAGACTTTGGTCATATTCAATAAACTTATGACCTTTAGTCTCAAGAAAAATTTTCACACGATGTATTTTTTGTTCCCATTGAATCGTTTTTTGCTCCCTTTTAACATTGTGTACTCTTCTTTTTACAATGTTAGTTTTGTAATCTATATAAGGGTCAATTAAATGATTTTCCATAATAGTGTTATTCATCCTCAGAATCTTTTTCTTTACAAGTACAGACTTCAATCAGTGGTTCTAATTTGTTCAGTAACTTTTCATTTAGTTGATCAGAAAAGAAATCAACATCTCCTTTACCCATAAGGTAAACAAGATGCTTTATCTCATTCTTTGTTAAATTTACAATCATTTGTATTATGCATTACGATATAACCAGATTCCTGCCCAATCTGCATTTTCAAATGCCCATTCCCTTTCTTTAATAATTAAGAGATTGCATCTTTGACCCTTAGCAGGTGCTTTGAATGATGCTGGTTTGAATACGGAACCAGTCTTCTTATCAATGAAGGCATGAACTGATTCAGTCTGACCATCGACACACTGCATCACTTTGTGATACTTACGACCTGAAATCAGTGCATAAGAATAGTTACGACGACTATTTGGATACTGACGTTGATGTGATTGCTGAAGAGCATCACACAGCATCAGACCATACTTGGTGACATTCAACTGAATGGTGTTCTGAGCATCTTTCTGAGCAACGTAGTCGGTGAAGGTGGCAGTCATGGTGTTTTCTGAACTGTGTTCAGTATAAAGGATTTTTGTGGGGTTTGGTAGAGCAATCATGACACTTTACTAACTGGCACAGAAAGAGTTGCTTCAACTTCTTTAATGTTCAAACCACAGAGTTGATTGTAAACTCGATTGACAATGAGATCGGTGGCTCTCTTAGCACGACTGGTCTCATACCAAATAGTCGTGCAACCATCATAAGTCTCAACACGAATACGGTAGGTCTTGTTGGCAGTCATGGGTGGTTCCCTTGTGTATGAATATATTATAGGGCATAAAAAAGACCCCAGAGGGGTCAGTGTGACACTTCTTAGACTGTAACTTACCACCCCATGACTGCCAGTGTACCGACAGGGATTGCCACAACCATATCTTCAAACTGGTGCATAGCATAGGTGAACCAGTTACCATTACGGAAGATATAGGAGTATTCTTCACCATGAGATAAGAACTCTTCAATATCTTTATCAAGACGAGGTGGGCAATGTTCACCACGGGCAGCATAGTATCTGGGAGAGTATTTTGCAGGTTTAGTGTCATCATCCCAATTGGAATTGCCCCAACAGGTAGACATATCACCACCATTGATCAACTCTTCCACCAGTTCTCTGGTGTTGTAGTGTGTCTCTAGAATACGACCCAACCACTCAGGATAACCATCGTGGTGATGATAGACAGAAAGAATTGAACTGTCCTCAAGTTCGATGCCAATTCGTGAATGAGTTGCGATGAAAGGTGCCTCAAATCAACAAAGTTAGTATAAGGCATAAAAAAGACCCCAGAGGGGTCAGTGTGACACTTCTCAAACTGTCTCAATCAGTCCTCATAAACTTTACATTCGGGTTCTGATGGATTGGCATCACAATACAGTTCTAATGGTGTTGGATCATGATGATCACCTGCCTCAATCTCTGCCTTATGATGTTCTACATAATCTTCTAGTTCATGTAGTTCACCTTCAATATGTCTCCTTTGTTGTGGAGAAATTGTTGGGTTTTCAAGGATTTCTTTGTCCTTTGCGATGTGAGTTTCGATATTTTCCATTGTGTTATCGTTTTTCTGTTTTTATTTATTTTGACTTTTTACCTTTTCTACCAAATAATCAGCAAGAGCTTCCATTCTTTCAGGGTGAATTGCACGAATACCTACCTCTTTTAGGGCAATTTTCATACTTTTTTCTTCATTTAGAGTCAATTTCTTGCCGTTTTTTGGTAAAGTCATAGATTTCTTGTCTTGTGTTGATATTCTAACATTAGAATTCAATAGCATCTAGAAATTTAAGATTTTATTTACATTTATTCATCAGTATTGAACCAAGAACCAAACATACCACTGTCTCCGGGTTTACGATTTTCAAGTTTATCAAGAATTTCATCAGTATGAATTACTGATTCTATTTTACCAATCATTTCTGCAATAGTGCTACAAACCATTGGTCTTTCTTGTCTTGCAGCAAATGCAAGTGCATTACGAAGCGATTGTTCTGCTTCTTTGAGTGATTCTTCGACTGATTGTGAGAGTGCCATAATTACTTTTTCGGTGTTAGTGGTTCAATTTTTTCCATTTCATTCCATATTTCCTCAAAATCTTCAGAACTCCATTCATCATTAGTTTCTGGAGAGTTCCAAAAATCTTCCCAGTCTTTTTGAGAATTGGTAACGTCTTTATGCATGAGAGTCAAGTTCATCTTTAATTGCTTGTTCCATGAAAGATTGAATTTCTTTACTGGTCATAGTATTTAACCAACTCCAGTTAGGATCATTTTTATCCCATTCAATATCAAATGAACCATCTTCATTCTGATTAACTTTAAGAGAATCAACAATCATCTTTCTTAAATTGCTTACGACATTTTTTTACTTCTTTGAGTTCATCCTTTATCATTTTATATGCATCATCTGGACTAATGCGTTTTGATACTTCCATAGCAGTAATGATTTCTACTCTTGTTCCAAAGTGTTTTAATGCTTCTTCGAAGCAGTTCAGCTCGGAATACATAATCACAAATCCTTATAGGATCCTCCACCAGAAACAACTATTGTATGATTATCTAGGGTTCCATCCTGCTCACATTTGAGATGGAATCGTGTCATAATAATTACATTATCTCTAACGGCACCAGTGAGCATTTGACGACCTTGTTTAGTCATCGAAGAAAACAAACCGTAACGAGTTGCCCAAACATAGAAACACTCATCAATAAGTTCGGCACCTTCAGGTATAATGACTTCTGGTTTTGTATCAGTCTGAATCATTATTCTCTTCGGGTGGTTTTTTATTAAATCCAAAAGGTCCTACTTTAGTTTCAGACCTTTTCTTCATAACAACACCAGCAAGAGACTCCATAATTTTAAGGATGTCTTCTGCCTTAGCACCTTCACCAAGTTCTTTGGCAACATAAAAATACTTATCAAAGAACTCTTGACTGTGCTCTTTATAGTCTTCGACTGTGATTGGTTGGTCTTTCATTTTCCTCCTGTATCATAGTTTAGTTGATCATCTTGTGCTTTTAGATTAGCACTTCTCACTCTATCATGAAGTTGCTTGAGTGCTTCAGTAACTTCAGGAGTTTCTTCCCAAGTCCAACTTTCACCACCTTTTCCAGTAAATTCTTTTTTAGTCATGGATTTAAAGTTTTGTAGACAGCAGAGATACTCATGTGCCCGTGAATGTATCCTGCAGTGATTATAGCAAAGACGGACAGAAATATCAAGCCCGTTGCGATTAGGTTAGGCAACGGTGAGATCATTAATTGTGTATTTGTTTTTTCTGAGTTTGTATCGTTTGATGTATGCTTGTCTGTGTTCATTACAATCAAAATGGCAGATTCGATCTTCATTTCCGTCCCTATACTCTAAACGATAAGGGAATGCTTTGAATGGATGCATTTCTTCAGGAGTTAGTTTCTTTTTCTTGAGAGTTTTTGTTGAACTCTTTACCTTCGCTTTGCGAGTTGTAGTATTCTTCTTTGCTGGCATTTTTCTCAATCATTTTTTCATGTTGTTGAGCACCTAAGTTGTCTAGAAAATCATTAATCATTTGAAACCTTTTACTTCTTTTTTATCTAGTACATCGATATGAGAGAGAAAAGATGATGGAGTATTCCACCAGATTGATTGTGCTTCTCCCCATGATTCTACTGTAAGAGACATACCATCAGTTTTTATAACTTTATAGTGATGTCGATCATAAGGTTCACTGGATGATTCTGTAAAGAACAATGGGTCAGAGGGATCAATTAAACTCATGGCATTTTCATAATTTGGGTTGTAACTTCTTGATGTCTCAAATATAGTTTAATGAAGCATCTAGCCATCTCTTTCATTGTATCAAGATCTTCACAATTTTCAATTTCTCTGGATAATTTTTCATATTCAAAGAGTTTAGATGTGGTCTCTAATTGTATGCTATCTGGATCCATGTCTTTTAGATATTCTAAACTACTATTTACCCCAGCATGTTTTAGTTTAAAGCATACTGAGTTGAACCATCCTACTTTATTATAAAGTTTGATTTTTGTATGTTGAGAATGGACATCTACCTTCTCAACTGTATACTCTTTACCAATAATCAGAAAGGAAGTAGGATCATCATTATTTCCCCATTTTATCTGATCTTTTGAACATCCTATGTATTCTACGATATTATTCTTTTCCATTTGTAATCATGCGATCTATTGCGATTAAAGTATCATAAGGAATCCATGCAGGATTTTCATCACCAAACTGAACCTGAACTTCTTTTACACTCTTTTCTAAGAACTTAGAATAGGAAGTTCTGGTGTTCTTTACATAAGAGATTGGATTAATCATATTACTTAAACAAAGGAAAGAGAGGGGGAGCAACATCATAATACCCCATATTATACCAATAACAGTCAGTCAATCTTAATTTTTCATTGACTGTATTATCATCATTATGAGGATTAATTAATGTATAATCCTTACAGGTTCTCACAATTTCTGGTGGAACCTGTATTGTTGTCCATGTGTTTGGGTCATCTACAAAAACTGGCATCATACTATCACCTGTTTCCATGCTTTCTTAAAGTTTTTATCCCAGTTTTCAGTATAAACTGGAAGGAAAGAATTTAGTGCATGACAAATATCAACAATTTTCATTTGATTTTGTTCATCTACAGCCTCTTGCAATTCATCTAACATAAATTCTACCGTAGAAATACGGGAAAATGATTGCTCAAGATTGTTCATTACTGTCCAAGTTTCATCAGGCATCAGGTTCCTCTTGTTTATACCCATATTCTATCACAATTTCCTTGTGTGTGCTCACTGTATCTGATAAGGATTTCTGATGTATTTTGTAGTCATGACCTTCTTGACCTAATTGCTTTGCAAACTGATGCAATAAGTTCCAATTTAAGTTCTGATCCATTGCTTCAATGCAACTTGTATTATATTTAACACTATGGATTTCTTGGGTCAATACCTAAACTTTCAAGATATTCTATCCACCAGATAGAATCTTTCACATATCTCCAATTAGGAACTTCTTTTCCAAGTTCCACAACATAATACTCATATAAGGCATCATCGATAATCTGTGCGGTCTCCATACTCTTCTTCCTCCGCATCAACGTCTTCATATGGATTTTCCACAAATCCTGATCGGACTCTGAATTTTTCTCCTGCGACATAAGTTTTTTCGGAATTAACAGCAGACACCCACACAGAAAGTTTTATTATAATGAAAATAATAATCAGTGGAGTAAAGCAACCAATTAAAATTACTGAAGTCATTACAGTTCTTTCGTTATAAAATTATCTATATCAGTATTCTTCCAGATGAGTTGATGTGCTAACTTATCTCTTAATTCATTGATTCTTTCCTCATCATAAGAATCAAAGTTTCCCCTCTTATCAACTTTTTTGTAATAATGAAGTGCGTTAAGAATGATAGTATAATCTTCTAATGATAACTCAAAATTCATACAAACATTCCTTGCTCGTTCATATACTGTAGTGCCTCTTTCATACTACCAATGTGATGATATCCGATTGCAATCTGAGGATATGTTGCATTTGATCCAAATTCTGCCTCAAATGCCTTATCATCAAAGTCAACATCTAAAACATACTCATGAAAATCATCACCAAGAGATTTAAGAAGAGATATCATTCTCTCACACTCTTGACTTCCGTTGCTGTAAATTACTGCTTGCATTTTAATCTCTTGTTCTCCAATCCTCTGGTCGATCATTCTTAAACCAATCTGCAATTTCATCAGCAGATCCAAACCCTGACTTATGATTGGATGGGTCGGGGTCTCCTAATCCCATCCGATTACAAAAATCATCCATACTACCTTCCTCAATGTCTTGTGAAAATTGTCTTCGTGCCTTTTTTAACATTTCATTTGCTGTAGTGTTTGACTTAGCAAGTTTATTTGCCCAAATCATTGATGGTAAATCAACTTCTTCTCCAGCAGCAATACATTTACAAATAAATTCTAACCGAAGACGGTAGTTTGTAGACAGCATATTATTCTTTTGCCTCTAAATGCTTATTTATTTTTGCAGTAAGTTCTTCTGCAAGTTTGAGATTCTTACGATACATCATATATTTTACCACAGGATTGGCAGGATTATGCCTTAACCACCATATCTTATGACTTATTTGTGCTTTCACTAACTTAAGAACATAATCAAATGCTCTTGCGACATTTGGATCAGTAATTACAAAGTATGAGATAATTCCAAATATCAAAAAAAGCACGTATTGTGTCGTCATTGGTGAAACTCCTGGTTTCTACGACGATCAAGATATTCTAATATATCTGCTCTCCATTCCATCAACTCAAAGAAACATTCTTGATTGTGAGCACATTTTCTGAGTTCATGGTCTGGTTTCAATACACTTTCATAAAAAAGTCCAAGTGCATCTTTGCGCTTTTGTTGTTTATCAGTCATAGAAATTGTTCAAGAGAAGAGGTTGCTTTCTTTTTAATTTTAGAATATTTTTTGATATAATCAAGTGCCTGTTTATAAGTTTTTACATTATGCACTTGACTACCATTATGTATAATGCAGAACCCTTTCTTCTTTCCTGCTAATGGAACAGCAGCCCACATTCCATCATTCGATACAAAACCATCAGGGTCTCCTGATTTTACATTCAAGAGACTCTGATTATGAACATGTGGTTTGAGAAACTTAGTCATGAGTCCTCCAGTTGATTGAATGCTTGTCTTGAGCTGGCAAAGTCGGTGTAGCCGGAAGATAGTCTGGCGCTGATCTCAGAAACGACCGCTTCGTGCTGATCGTTTGCGCGATCATTCGCGTCAACATCTGAAATGCACCACGGAGACTCGAAAGAAATCTCACGGGAGAAATCGGCATCCCAATAGCGACCATCAAAAACAGCATGGAATGCCTTCGTTTCAAAGTGCCGATCATCTTCAGGATCAGCGTGATACTCCTTATTAATAGGCACGAAGCCGTAGCTTTTGCTGGTCCTAAAAAGGCCAATAGTGCTGACAACAATCCGTGTGTCCTCGCATTCCAGTAGGGTGTTGCGCCTGAAGAGGCAAGAACCGGCACTAGAGAAATGGCCAGCCCAGCCACGCTCAGTCCGTTGAATTGTTGATGCGAGCCCTGGTGAAGTGATGGAGTGTTGGTTAGTCATTTAGTTTCCCTTTGCGTAAATCAATCAAAGCAAACTTATCATTTATTTGATGAATAATAAACCACGAAGAATTTTTATCATCAATCATAGTTTCTATTTCATCACGAGTATCATACAATTTCAAAAACTCCCAATCACTCCACTCACCAGTAAGTTCATGTTGAGTTCCATTATCAATCCAAAACTGAAAAGAGTACGCAAAGTCCGTCTCAT
>Ga0208427_1000417_pt1 | contig 18487 bp, 8 predicted proteins | sample DEB08_DNA_FD_184532 | JGI IMG/M metagenome (GOLD analysis project Ga0208427, IMG submission 184532) | Aqueous microbial communities from the Delaware River and Bay under freshwater to marine salinity gradient to study organic matter... | ecosystem: Environmental > Aquatic > Marine > Coastal ...
TTCATCCATCATAGCGCCATCCTCTACAAGCTCTCTTGTTGTTAGCTTTCTTCTTGCTGGTGATAGTGTGAGCCCTGCGTGCGAACTCCCTATTGGCTAGGTGATTCCTACGCTTGGCAAGGTTGAGATCGTGACGGTTCATGGGAGTATATACTAGACGAGGAAGATCGTCAGCACAAGCAAACCCATAACAAAGAACCCAAGCCACTCGCTGTCCTGTTTCTTCATGTGTGTATAGTAGCACGGTCCCCCTACCCCGTCAAGGGAAAGGTGCGGAAAAAGGCGCGAAAAGGGTCCCATATGGGACTTCCTGCCCCGCATAGATAGCTTCATGTCTTACAAATCAAGGGACTCCTAAAAAGTTAAGGGACTCCTATAAAAATAAAAAATTCTCATGGGGACTCCTATATAATAAGACAAAGGGGTTGCCGTTTGGGACTCCTTTAACCTTGTCTAAACGAAAGGAGAAAATTAAAATGACAAATTACTATTGGACGAGTTTCGACTCGATTTGGAAGCACTTCGACCGTGCTATAAACAACTGGGAATTCTTTGCAGATCCCAGAACTAAACTCTCACACATGCCAGCTTATCCTCACAGTGATGTGTGGTTTGATGAAAAACTTGAAAATCTTTGGATCAGGTTTGCACTGGCGGGCTATGCTAAAGAGAATGTGCAAGTAAAGGCAATTGGCAACAAGCTGAGAGTTATTGCTAACTCAGAGAAGGAACCTGATGTGAAGTTCGTGCATCATGGTATCAGTTCAAAGGATGTGGACTTTACTCTGAGCATAGATGAGAACTTCAACCCTGCGAAAGCAGAGGTTGGTTTTGAGAATGGTATGCTTACACTAGTTATACCTACTTCAAGCAAGAGTGAGTGTGTGGACTTGCTCTAATCAAGCTCTGAGCTAATTTTTTGCGCCCTACTTTCTGTTGAGAGTGGGGCGTTTTTATTTTTTGAAAACTATAAATAAAATTGAAATTTTCAAATCCTATATAAAATAGAACCCTACTTTAAGGAGTAATATATTATGCCCGAAGCAATCACACCAACCCCAATCCCCCCTGGATCAACTTCTTATACCTTTAACACATCAGGTGTCGCACCTGCTTCTGGTGTTTCAGGTGTATACGCTGGTCCTTGGGCTGTAGAAACTCAAGAGCTTAACATTGAGTATTACAGAGTTCCAATCGTAACTCAGTACCCTTCATACACTTCACTAACTCTTAGCGGTCCTAAGGCCATCTCTGATACTCTTAGCACCACCCGCTTGCTTTACAAAGTTAACGCTACTTACAAGATGGTAAAGAGTTATGAAAGCTTTAACACCTCAGGGTTCTCTCAACCACAAACCTTTGAATGGAACGCTGACCCACAAGATACTAGAGGTACGGCTTACGGTGCTTTAACTACATCAGCTAACCTAGGTCCTGCTGGAACTATCAACACTGTTCAGCCCTTCTACCGCAGAGTTCCATGGGATGATACCCTTCATACTGCTGTAACTCAAGCAGTCACTGTTGCAAACGCAGGTCTTTACAAAGGAGCTTTTGTTAACGAGAACGCTGGAACTACCATAGAGGCCGAGCCAGTTGATCTAGAAGTGTTCTTTGGAGAAATGGATGTTTCTCCTGCTAAGAACAAGATAGGAGCTACTACCATGGCTAACGATAATGCCATCCGTTTTGTCGGTCCTGCTTACGCTATCCCAGGTGCCTACTCACCTGATAAGGAATCTGCTAACAGCATTAGAAACTTTATCAACGCTGTAGGTGATCACTTAGCTGGTGCTGGATTCTTTAAGATTATACCAACCATGAACACTGTAAACAGTATCGCAACCAGACCCGTTGCTGACACTGGTGTAAGTAACTACGACAAGTCACGACACATCTTCTAATCCATAAATAAAGTAGGAAACTAGAACCTCATCTTGAAAAAGGTGAGGTTCTTCTTTTTTACTAACCTATATACAGGTATGAGAAATGTTCCTAGAGCTTATGGCTGAGGCAAGAAGAAGGGAGGCGGCGGTCGCCGTGGTAAATGATGTATGATCGTTTGAAACAATTAGTATTAGAAGCGGAATTACCATCCAGCAACAGCAAGAAGCAATCCGCTAAGCAATCCGCTTCTAATTTACCTGTTGAGCTAGGAGGTAGAGGTAGAGGTACTTCTAATTTACCTGCGGAGCTAGGGGGTAGAGTTCCTACTAATAAACGACAATACGCAGCAAACACCAAACGATTCTTAAACACACCACAAAACTCGACACCCTCGGCAGAAATGGGTGGTAATTCTGCCCTAAGAGCACGGCTTTTAGCTAATCTTAGAGCAAGCAGGGCTGCTAGAGGAAAATCTAATTTCGATACTTTCTCAAGATCCCAAGATGCCATAGCTGCTTATAAAGCAAAAGAGGCAGAGCAGAAAAAACAAGATGCTCAGAAAAAGATAAGCGGAGCACTTAAATCTTCAGGAGCAGGTGCATTAGTAGGTAATGCCATTGCAAGAAAAACGGGATTACAAGGTGCTACTATAAGAAAAGCAGCCCCCGGCTCTCTAGTATGAGTTATAGAAACAAGGACTCTAACTATTGGCGAAAGGCCAAGATAGAAAAAGTTCGTGTTTATTGGGAAAACCTAAAGAAGAGTAAGCGGTGGGTTACTACCACTTCTTCAAAGGGCAAGAAGCCCCCGAAATCTTAGTTTTGTTTTTCATCAAGCATCCGCATATGGAGCATTGATAATTAGGTTTCCTTATTTCAGGACACGCATTACATATAGCTAATCTTGCTTTAGCTGTCTGCTCATCCTCTAATTTGAATCCTCTTTTAGCCCACATGTATAGCGTGGATATAAATGACATCATTCTTTTTGAGAATGACATCCCCTCTTCTGCGGATAACATGACAACTAGAAAAGACATTACTGCATCTATCTTAGTTGTTATCTTATACCTTAAGGTTGATCGTTCCAGATCAATGAACTTAGTTTTGAACTCAATGAACTTATTTCTGTAATACTCAGATTCACCCTTGAGTTTCTCAATTGTTTGTTCTGGTGTTTCTTCAGCCATGATATATAATTATATGAAACAAATTAATGAGATTTACAGGTCTCGTATGCAAATAGCTGCCAGGGACGCTATAAAGAAAGGAAGAAGTCCAATAGCAAAGAGAGCTATGGCTAGATTTAAGAAACCTTTAAGGCCAGAGGCAGAGGGGTCTTAGAAATAAACGCTTCTCTGTTTTTGTGCCAACTATCTCTTCCTACAAGCTCTCCGTGAGAGTTATGAAGTATTGATACAGGTATGACCTTATTCTTATACTTCTTTAAGTGAGCAGATACGGTGTAATGTATATCATAAAAGTCCCAGTCACCCTCAAAGTATTTAGGTTTGTTTAATCCTACATCTTTCAGTGTAGACCCCTTTGCTGCAAGGAACAATCCATCCATACACACGACTCTTCCACAAGCTCCATAGTAAGTTCCTTGAGCTTTTAGTATATCATCTCCATGATAAACATGTCCTCGATGCTTTCCTTGTCTCCACACATTCTGATCCCACCAAACAGCATTTTCAGATAAATGTGTTGTTCCTGCTACTCCTACAAAACCAACTTCTTTATCAAATAAAGATTCAACTATAATTCTAGTGAAGAGTTCTGGGTCAGTGAGTATTTGAATATCATCGTGACACATAATTACGATATCATCATCACTAATTTCAAACTTTTCAAAAGCAGACGAGTAGCCATCAAATATGGACTTCTGACCTACTAAGAATTTAGTTTTAACTCCAGCCCTAGATAAGTATGAGGAAAGGTTCTTAGTAGTATCACTGAAGTTCTTACTTCTTGTACAGATAAACGCGAATATATTCATGAAGCTAGTAACAAAGGAAGATTACAAAAAAGAATATCAGAGATGCAAAAGTGATCCGATACACTTCATAAGTAATTATATCAAAGTAGTTCACCCTGTTAGAGGATTAGTTCCATTTAAGCTATACCCTTTCCAAAAGGTCATAATAGAAGCTCTAGAGAACAATAGGTTCAATATACTTCGTAAGTTTAGACAGGCAGGGTGTACTACCATCGCTGCTGCATACTCGTTGTGGCTATGCTGCTTTAAATCTCACCAAACAATAGTTATTCTTTCTGTAGGTGATACGGAATCTACTGAGGTTCTTGATAGAATCAAGATCATGTATGATGAGCTTCCTGAGTGGATCAAACCTAAGTCCACGACTATTAACGCACACAACCTCAAGCTTGAGAATAACTCTCATATTAAATCGCGTCCATCTGGTAAACAATCTGGCCGTGGTCTGTCAGGTTCTCTACTTATAATTGATGAGGCAGCATTCATTGAACACATTGATACTATTTGGGCTGCTGTTTATCCTATCATCTCTACTGGTGGTCGGGCTTTTGTGTTATCTACTGTTAACGGTATTGGTAACTGGTATTACGATACATGGACACGCGCTGTGGACGGCCTTAACGCCTTTAATCCAATCCAGATAGGATGGCAGGACCATCCCGAGTATGCGCGTGTAGAGGGCTTTGAGTGGCTCTACAAGGAAATGGAGGAAAGAGACCCTCCTATGGATATAGATGAGTGGGAGCCAACTACAAGAGCTAACATCAGCCACAAGAAATGGTTACAGGAATACGAGTGTGAATTCCTTGGTACAGGTGATACCTTTATTGAGGGTATGATTCTGCAAGCACTGACGGAGAACATAAATGATAACTTCTACCGTAAGTATAATAATCGAATGTATGTCTGGAAAGATCCAGACCCTAACTCGACTTACTTTATGGCAGTCGATGTGGCGTTGGGTCGTGGGCGTGATTATTCTGCTTTTCAAATTATTGATCTTTATTCAGGTGAGCAAGTTGCTGAGTTTTACTCTAACACCACACCTATAAACGAGTTTGCTCGTATTTGCTTCGATGAAGGAACCTATTATAATTTATGTCCAGTTCTCGTTGAGCGAAATACCATAGGTAATAATTTACTTGATTACCTATTTGAGCAACTTGAATATGAGAATGTCTGGTTTGACGAGAAGCAGCAAATGGGATTACAGATAACCGCCAAGAATCGTGATAATATCCTAGTCGAGATGGAAGAAGCGATTCGCATGAACGAAGTTAAAATTAATTCTAAGAGAACTGTCATGGAGCTTAATACCTTCATTATCAGCGATAATGGCAAAGTTAAGGCAGATACTGGACAAAATGATGACCTTGTGATGAGTTTAGCACTATCTATTTATGGCGGAAGACGCTATAGAGAGGAGAACCCTGAGATAGTTAAATTTAATCCTGCAAAAGAGAAAAAGCCGATGAGCATATTAAAATCACATCAGCTTCTTAGCAGTAGAGGAACCGTCCAAGAGGATATAACATGGTTGATCAAATAAACGAGAACGCTGGGCCAGGACAGACCACATGGACACCTATCGGTGATGGTAGTGTTCAGACCATGTATTCTACAGGATACATGTCCAAGATCTTTGCTAAATTCTTTGCAACAAAGGCACAAGAGAAATTAGCTGCGGCTGGTGATCCAAGATCAATTGAAGGTGATTTAATTGTAAACCCCAATGCAATGGGGACCATAGCAGAACCCCTTTGGAATTACACTAGAGGGTTACCTTTCCTCCCAGAATCTGAACTAAACAGGAAGCGTAGATATGACGAGTACGAGAAAATGGATGACTACCCAGAAATTACTGCGGCTCTAGACATTTACGCAGATGATTGTACTCAAAAAGATATTAGAAATAAAAGGTGGACAGTAAAATCAGAGAGCAAGGAAGCTATTGAAGAAGTTGAAAAGCTATTTGAAAGAATTCGCCTTGACAAGTATTACTGGGATATTGTAAGAGGTGCCTGTAAGTTTGGAGATGGTTTTATAGAAACAGTTGCCAATGCTAATGATATGGGCGCTGGTATACGAAAAATAAAAATCCTTAACCCATATTACATCATGAGGATTGAGGATAAGTTCGGATATCTAAAAACATTTATTCAGGAGATACCACAGCAGAACTCGAATTCAGGTGACTGGCATACTTCTAAATCTACTTACTTGGAATTAGATAAGAATCAGATCATTCACTTCAGGTTACATAGCTCTGATCCAAAATACTATCCATACGGTAAATCAATTCTGGCTGGTGCAATTAGGGTTTATAGATCTCTAAAGCTTATGGAAGATGCTATGCTCGTCTATCGACTCTCTAGAGCACCTGAAAGAAGGATTTTTTATGTTGATGTGGGCAATCTTCCCGCTTCAAAAGCAGAAGCTTTCCTTGAGAACATGAAAACTAAGTTCAAAAAGGAAAAATTTCACACAAATAACAGAGTAGACGGTCGTTACAACCCTCTCGCAGTTGATGAGGACTTCTTTGTACCTGTTAGAGGTAACCAAGGAACCAAAATTGACACTCTTCCTGGGGCTCAGAACCTTGGTGAGGTTGATGATGTTAAGTATTTCCGTGATAAGCTTCTCGCAACTCTAAAAATTCCTAAAGATTACATCGTTGAGTACGACAAATCTCCTGAAAGAAAGGCAAACCTTAGCCAACTTGATGTAAAATTTGCTCGCGTGATTCAACGAGTTCAAGATTCAGTTGCTCAAGGTTTTTCTGAGATAGCTAGAAGGCACTTAAATATGGTTGGATTCCCAAAAAGTGTCATTAAGAATCTCAAAATACAGCTACCAGACCCTTCTGATGTGTTTATAAAGCGCAAACTTGAGATAGATGAAGCCAAAGCTAGAGTAGTTCAAGCTGTAGTAGGTACTGGACTGTTCCCTACAAGCCATATCTACAAAGAATTCTATGATATGACGGAGACCGAAATTGAAATTCTAAAAGAAGAACTTCAAAAAGAGCAACAGGAGCAAGCAGAGCAAGAATCTACCCAAATGGCTATGCAACAACAGGCCCAGCTTGCTGGTCAAATGCAGCAAACACAAGCTCAGGGAGAAACTGACATGGCAGTTTCTCAAAATCAGGCGGCTATGGACATGGCTGTTGCCGATAATCAAGCCAAAAATGATATTGATGTTAACAAATCACAACCAAAGCCGAAACCTACAGCTAAAAAAGAGGAAATTGAACAATTAGAGGTTTTGAAAAGGAAATATCTGATTGAAGAGGGCGCAGATTCTCCAAAATACAAGGCCATAAGCAGAATTTTGAAAAATAAAGTTCAATTTTAAAAAATTAGCCCTATAAAAAACTATATAAATAGAGAAATATACACTATAGCTATGAAAACATTCTTCAATCAAAGAAATAAGAAAATTTCTAATCTAAATTTCATGTCCGATAACCTAGGACACTCACTAAGGGAGAATGTAACCCTATTTTCTGTTGATGACGCCTCTTCTAGAGCGACTTTCGTGACTGAAAGTGGGAATATCATCGAGGGTACATTTTATTTTGGTGAAACAATGATTCTAGATGACATTGATGTGGAATCTGGGGAGGTTTTCACTGAAGAAGAGAAGTTTGATTCCTTAACCAAGAATCAAATTTCTTCTTTTATTGATAATGTGTACAACGACCAGCTTGCAGGTGCAGGTGAAGCGTTTGATAATTTAATCGAAGCTTGGGGTCAAAGAGTTCGCTTCAATCAAACTGTAGAAAAGTTGCAAGAGCAATCTGAAGCTTTTAATAACACCTTCAACATTGTAAGCACTCAAGAGTTTGAAAGATTCCTAGAACTTTCAGAGAACATTTCTAAATTCTTAAAGGAGAACTCTGAGAAGGTTTTATCAATACCAGAAATAGTAAATGCAGTCAAGCTTTCAGAAACTGTTTCAAGAGCTTTTGATATTCCTAGAATGTCTATTGATGATCTGAAAGAAAAAGGTTCTTTTGAGGTATCATTAGATGAAAACTCTGATATTTACGAAATGGTTTGCAAGCAAGAGCTTGTAAAGAAAGAAATCCTTGAGTCAAAGAAGTCCTTTGATACTGTTTGGGTTACTGAAGAGTGTATTTCTAATTTAGCTCTAAAAATCTTTGAGGAAGACGATTCTGTTGTAAGACAAGCTCTTGTAGAAGCTTTTGTCCAGATTCCTTATCTAGCACTTGTATCAAAGAAGCAACTATCAAACACCATACACAATAATCTTGTGACTTTAAGTGAGTCAACTGACTTTAGCAAAAATGATCTAAAGTTATTTGTTGCTAAGTTGTTTGAAATGAAAAAACCACTTAAGGAAATGGTTTCTACTCTTCTACAAGAAAAATACGGAGTAAACATCAACAACCTTAAAGAAACTCCAACCTTTAAAACACTTTTAAACACAGAAGTCCTTATTTTTGAATCTTTAGCTAAAATTTCACCAAGAGGTAGTGCTATTAGAGAGTGCTTCTCTGGAATGGCGGAAATGCTTAAATCAAAAAACGGTGTTGAAGCAATTGATGTCAACAACGGTCTTAAGTACATTTTTGAGCACTCAGGTTATGAGAGTGTTTATTCAGACGAAGCTGTCGTAAGTTCTTTTAGATTAAATGAAGAACTATCTTCTGATGAAGATGTAGTCGAAATGATTATGTCTGAATTGTTCACAGAAGCTCTTGATCCTGTTGGTAAAGAAGATAAAGATGTTAATAACGATGGCAAGGTTGATAAAACTGATAAGTATCTAAAAAATCGTAGAGATGCCATAGGTAAAGCAATTAAGGGAAAGGGTAAAAAGAAGAAAGAAGAAAATGATGATGAGCCAGAGATGGATGATCTTGAAGAAGAGGAAGTCACTCAAGGAATGACAGCCAAAGATCTCATGAAAGCTCTTAAAGATATAGAAGCCCTAATTGAAGATCCTATTGATCTTGACGAAGAATGATATATAATATATCATGGCTGATAGAATACCTTTACGGATAGTAAACCTATCCAGCGGACCAACTATAGGAGAGTTTCGCTCTGGTGATACCCTAGGAATTATTCATGGGGGAACAGGTGTTTCTAGTTTAGCTCAGTTTAAAGATGATTTAGGATTAAATGATCTTTACTTATCATCTGATCTTAATGATATTGATCCAGTTCTTAGAGCAGGATTAACATCTCCAACGGCAGGAGACAGTTTAATATGGAATGGTCTTCATTGGACTGTTTCAGCACTTGATGCAGTAGGTGAACTTTCAGCATTAACTGATGTTAACATAAGTTCTCTTGTTCATGGTCAAAGCTTAGTATACTTCTCTTCAACTGGTAAGTGGGAGAATGCCTATCCTGTCGGTGCTGGTAGCGCAGGTGATCACGGAGCTTTACAAGGTTTAGCAGACAACGATCATCCTCAGTATGTTCTATCAGCTACTAACTCAGCACTAAGTGCATTAGTTGCAAGTATAGAAGCGTCTACTGTTGCGCTTTCTAGTTATATTGCTACCAACGCAGGTGATCATGGTAACCTTACAGGTCTTTTTGATAATGATCACCCCCAGTATGTATTAAGTGCAACCAATGTTACTTTATCAGCACAGGTAGAACTTAATGAGGGTGACATTCTTGATCTTTATACTTATATTGCTACTAATGAAGGTCTATGGGGTGGAACCTTATCTGCTATTGATCACGGTGGTTTAAGCGGCCTATCAGGTAACGATCACCCTCAGTATGTTCTATCAGCAACAAACTCCGCTCTTAGTTCGTTAGTAACTAATGTTGAAGGTTCTACTGTATCTCTTTCTGCTTACATAGCAGCAAACGAAGCAGCATGGTTAGCAGATGCTGATGTAAGTACACTGTCTGGTCTGGGGGATACCAATTTTGTAGATGTTGAAGACGGCCAGATTATAAAATACGACTCTGGTACGAGTGCTTGGCTTAACGACTATCTTGATTACTCAGTAGCAAAAGTATACAACAACTCAGCAGCCGCAATCAGTAAAGGCGCTGTTCTAACAATCACTGGTGCTCACAACCCAAATACCGCTTATGTTGATCTAGCAAGAGCAGATTCACAAAGCAGTATGCCTGCTATTGGTATTGCCAACGCTGATATTGCCATAGGTGCCGAAGGTCTTGCTATTACATTTGGTCGTGCTGCTGGTCTTAATACTTCTGGATTTACAGAAGGTGATAAGGTTTATGTTAGCCCAACTGTAAAGGGCGGTCTTACACAAACAAGACCAACAGCAGGAAACCATCTAGTACAGAATGTCGGTATCGTAATGAGAGCCGACGCTACCAATGGTGTAATTAAGGTCACTGGTATTGGTAGATCAAACGACATTCCTAACGCTGTCATAACAACTCTTTCTGGTGACGCCGATTACATTTACATTGATGATGGCGGCACATGGAAGAAGATTGCTCCATCTGATCTTGCTGTATCAGGTCTGACTGGTGCTCAGGGCGCACAAGGTGCTCAAGGATACCAAGGTACTCAGGGCTTTGACGGACCTCAAGGGGCACAAGGTTATCAGGGCACTCAAGGGTTCGATGGTCCTCAAGGTGCCCAGGGCTATCAGGGTACTCAAGGTTTTGTAGGTCCTCAGGGCGCTTCAGGAACTCAAGGTGATACAGGACCTCAAGGAGCCCAGGGTTATCAAGGTACTCAGGGCTTTGACGGACCTCAAGGGGCACAAGGTTATCAGGGCACTCAGGGCTTCGACGGTCCTCAAGGTGCTCAGGGTTATCAAGGCACTCAAGGTTTCAATGGTCCACAAGGAGCACAAGGATACCAGGGCACGCAAGGTTTTGATGGCCCACAAGGTGCTTCTGGAACTCAAGGTGATACAGGACCACAAGGAGCACAGGGATATCAAGGTACGCAAGGGTTTAATGGACCTCAGGGTGCTCAGGGTTATCAGGGCACACAAGGTTTTAACGGTCCTCAAGGAGCACAGGGATATCAGGGTACGCAAGGGTTTAATGGACCTCAGGGCGCTCAAGGTTATCAAGGTACTCAGGGCTTTGACGGTCCTCAAGGTGCCTCTGGAACTCAAGGTGATGTAGGTCCACAAGGTGCTCAAGGTTATCAAGGAACTCAGGGCTTCAATGGACCTCAAGGTGCTCAAGGTTATCAAGGAACTCAGGGCTTCAATGGTCCACAGGGAGAAGCAGGTCCTCAAGGTCGAGAAGGACCTCAAGGCGCTCAAGGCGCTCAAGGTTATCAAGGTACTCAAGGTTTCGATGGTCCACAGGGAGAGCAAGGTCCTCAGGGAGAGCAAGGTCCTCAAGGAGAACAAGGTCCCCAAGGTGAAACAGGAAAACAAGGTGCTCAGGGTCTTCAGGGACCACAAGGAGCACAGGGATATCAGGGCACGCAAGGATTTAATGGCCCTCAAGGTGCTCAAGGATATCAGGGCACTCAGGGCTTTGACGGTCCTCAAGGTGCTCAAGGTTATCAAGGTACTCAGGGGTTTGATGGTCCACAAGGTGCTTCAGGAACTCAAGGTGATACAGGACCTCAGGGTGCCCAAGGATATCAAGGAACTCAGGGCTTCAATGGACCTCAAGGTGCTCAAGGATATCAAGGTACTCAGGGCTTCAATGGACCCCAAGGTGCGTCTGGAACTCAAGGTGATGTAGGTCCACAAGGCGCTCAAGGATACCAAGGAACTCAGGGTTTTAATGGCCCTCAGGGTGAACAAGGCCCACAAGGTGAACAAGGACCACAAGGCGCTCAAGGATATCAAGGAACTCAGGGTTTTAATGGCCCTCAAGGCGAACAAGGACCACAAGGTGAAGTAGGTCCTCAAGGAGCCCAAGGTTATCAAGGAACTCAGGGTTTCAATGGTCCTCAAGGAGCCCAGGGTTATCAAGGCACTCAAGGTTTCGATGGACCTCAAGGTGAACAAGGACCTCAAGGCGAGACAGGACCTCAGGGTGCTCAGGGATATCAAGGCACTCAGGGCTTTGTAGGTCCTCAAGGAGAACAAGGTCCACAGGGTGAAACTGGGCCACAAGGTGCTCAAGGATATCAAGGTACACAAGGGTTCGACGGTCCTCAAGGGGATCAAGGTCCCCAAGGCGAAACTGGTCCTCAAGGAGCACAAGGATATCAAGGCACTCAAGGTTTTGATGGTCCACAGGGAGCCCAGGGTTATCAGGGCACTCAAGGTTTTGATGGTCCACAGGGAGAAGCAGGTCCTCAAGGTCGAGAAGGACCTCAAGGAGCCCAGGGTTATCAAGGTACTCAAGGTTTCGATGGTCCACAGGGAGAACAAGGTCCTCAAGGCGAAATTGGACCACAAGGTGCTCAGGGTTTCCAGGGCACACAAGGGTTCGATGGTCCTCAAGGTGAACAAGGTCCCCAAGGCGAAACTGGTCCCCAAGGTGCTCAGGGATATCAAGGTACACAAGGGTTTGATGGCCCACAAGGAGAACAAGGTCCACAAGGTGAGCAAGGTCCTCAAGGTGCTCAAGGGTATCAGGGCACTCAAGGTTTTGATGGTCCTCAGGGTGCTCAAGGATATCAAGGTACACAAGGGTTTGATGGTCCTCAAGGGGAGCAGGGTCCACAAGGTGAGCAAGGTCCTCAGGGCGCTCAGGGATATCAGGGCACTCAAGGTTTTGATGGTCCTCAGGGTCTACAAGGACCTCAAGGTGATGTAGGTCCTCAAGGAGCCCAGGGTTATCAAGGAACTCAGGGCTTTGACGGTCCTCAAGGTGAACAAGGTCCACAAGGTGAAACAGGTCCTCAAGGTGCTCAAGGATATCAAGGAACTCAGGGCTTTAATGGACCTCAAGGTGCTCAGGGTTATCAGGGCACTCAAGGATTCGATGGACCTCAAGGTGAACAAGGACCACAGGGAGATACGGGTCCTCAAGGTGCTCAAGGATATCAAGGAACTCAGGGCTTTGATGGCCCTCAGGGTGAACAAGGTCCACAAGGAGAGATAGGACCACAAGGAGCACAAGGTTATCAAGGAACTCAAGGTTTTGACGGCCCTCAAGGCGAACAAGGACCTCAGGGGGAGACGGGTCCTCAAGGTGCTCAGGGTTATCAGGGCACTCAGGGTTTTGTAGGTCCTCAGGGAGAACAAGGCCCACAAGGTGAAGTTGGACCTCAGGGGGCGCAAGGTTATCAAGGAACTCAGGGATTCGTGGGTCCTCAAGGAGCCCAGGGCTATCAAGGTACTCAAGGGTTCGATGGTCCTCAAGGCGAACAAGGTCCACAAGGAGAAACTGGTCCACAAGGTGCTCAAGGATATCAAGGTACACAAGGATTTGATGGCCCACAAGGTGAGCAAGGACCTCAAGGTGAACAAGGACCACAAGGCGCTCAAGGTTATCAAGGTACTCAAGGTTTTGATGGGCCACAGGGTGAACAGGGACCACAAGGTGAACAAGGACCTCAAGGAGCCCAAGGATACCAGGGTACACAAGGTTTTGTAGGTCCTCAAGGTGCTCAAGGGTATCAGGGAACTCAAGGTTTTGATGGTCCTCAAGGAGAGCAAGGTCCCCAAGGTGAAACGGGTCCTCAGGGTGCTCAGGGTTATCAAGGCACCCAAGGTTTTGATGGTCCTCAAGGTCTACAAGGACCTCAGGGAGAGACAGGTCCTCAGGGTGCTCAAGGATACCAAGGCACCCAAGGATTCGATGGTCCTCAGGGTGAACAAGGTCCTCAGGGCGAGACAGGTCCTCAAGGAGCCCAGGGTTATCAAGGTACTCAGGGCTTTGTAGGTCCACAAGGTGCTCAGGGTTATCAGGGAACCCAAGGTTTTGATGGTCCTCAAGGTGAGCAAGGTCCTCAAGGAGAAACTGGTCCTCAGGGCGCTCAGGGATATCAGGGCACTCAAGGTTTTGATGGTCCTCAGGGCGAACAGGGTCCACAGGGAGAAATTGGACCCCAAGGTGCCCAGGGTTATCAAGGCACTCAAGGTTTTGATGGTCCACAGGGAGAGCAAGGTCCTCAGGGCGAGACAGGTCCTCAAGGTGCTCAAGGATATCAAGGAACTCAAGGTTTTGATGGCCCACAAGGAGAACAAGGTCCCCAAGGAGAACAGGGTCCACAAGGAGCCCAAGGTTATCAAGGTACTCAGGGCTTTGTAGGCCCACAAGGTGCTCAAGGATATCAAGGCACTCAAGGATTTGACGGTCCTCAAGGAGAACAAGGCCCACAAGGTGAAACAGGACCTCAAGGCGCTCAAGGTTATCAAGGCACGCAAGGTTTCCAAGGCCAACAAGGAGAACAGGGTCCTCAGGGTGAAACTGGGCCTCAAGGTGCTCAAGGATATCAAGGCACGCAGGGGTTTGTAGGTCCTCAAGGGGATCAAGGTCCACAGGGTGCTCAGGGATATCAAGGTACTCAAGGTTTCGATGGTCCTCAGGGTGAACAAGGCCCTCAGGGAGAGCAAGGTCCTCAAGGTGCTCAAGGATATCAAGGAACTCAGGGCTTCAATGGTCCACAGGGAGAAGCAGGCCCTCAAGGTCGAGAAGGACCGCAAGGAGCTCAAGGTTATCAAGGAACCCAAGGTTTTGTAGGTCCTCAGGGAGAGCAAGGTCCTCAAGGAGAACAAGGTCCTCAAGGTGAAACAGGAAAACAAGGTGCTCAGGGTCTTCAGGGACCACAAGGGGCACAGGGGTATCAAGGTACACAAGGATTCCAGGGTCAACAAGGCGAACAAGGACCCCAAGGAGAGACGGGTCCACAAGGCGCTCAAGGTTATCAAGGAACGCAAGGTTTCCAAGGACAGCAAGGAGAACAAGGTCCTCAGGGAGAAATTGGACCACAAGGTGCTCAGGGCTATCAAGGAACTCAAGGTTTCCAAGGTCCTCAAGGCGAACAAGGTCCTCAAGGTGAACAAGGACCCCAAGGTCTACAAGGTCAACAGGGGGAAACTGGTCCTCAAGGTGAAGTTGGTCCACAGGGTGCCCAAGGTTATCAGGGCACGCAAGGTTTTGTAGGTCCTCAAGGTGAACAAGGTCCACAGGGCGAGACAGGACCACAGGGTGCTCAAGGGTATCAAGGTACTCAAGGTTTCCAAGGTCCTCAGGGCGAACAAGGTCCCCAAGGAGAAACAGGCCCACAAGGTGCTCAGGGTTATCAAGGTACTCAGGGTTTTGTAGGACCTCAAGGTGAACAAGGTCCTCAAGGAGAGACAGGTCCACAAGGTGCTCAAGGATACCAAGGTACTCAGGGTTTTGTAGGCCCTCAAGGTGCTCAGGGATATCAAGGAACCCAAGGTTTCCAGGGACAACAAGGTGAACAAGGTCCACAGGGCGAGACAGGACCACAGGGCGCTCAAGGTTATCAAGGTACTCAAGGTTTTGTAGGACCACAAGGCGAACAAGGTCCTCAGGGCGAACAAGGTCCTCAAGGTGCTCAAGGATACCAAGGTACGCAAGGTTTCCAGGGCCAGCAAGGTTTCCAGGGTCAACAAGGTGAACAAGGTCCTCAAGGGGCACAAGGTTATCAAGGAACTCAAGGTTTTGTAGGCCCACAAGGTCTTCAAGGTCCTCAAGGTGAGCAGGGTCCTCAAGGAGCCCAGGGTTATCAAGGAACCCAAGGTTTTGTAGGGCCACAAGGTGCCCAGGGCTATCAGGGAACACAAGGATTCCAGGGTCAGCAAGGTGAACAAGGTCCTCAGGGCGAGACAGGACCACAGGGTGCTCAAGGTTATCAAGGTACACAAGGGTTTACTGGTCCCCAGGGAGAACAAGGTCCACAAGGTGAAACGGGTCCTCAAGGAGCCCAGGGTTATCAAGGAACCCAAGGATTCCAGGGGCAGCAAGGTTTCCAAGGTCCTCAAGGTGCCCAAGGTTATCAGGGTACACAAGGTTTCCAAGGTCCTCAAGGTGAGACGGGTCCTCAAGGGCTATTTGGGGGAAGTGATCACGGCTCTCTAGTTGGTTTAGGAGATAATGATCACCCACAATATGTCCTTTCGGCAACAAACCTTGCTCTAAGTTCTCAAGTAGATTCTAATACTTCTGCCATAGAAAATGCTCTAGATCTTAGTGACATTACAACTTACATAGAGCATGGAGATCTTAACGGTCTAGGTGACAACGATCACCCCCAGTATTTATTATCTGCTAACCACTTCGTTTCTGGATCTCTTGATGTGACCGTTGGAACTTTATCTGATCAAGATATTCTAATCTATTACACTTCTAGTGGTAAATTTGAGAATGTCCCAATAGGTTCAGGTCCTCAAGGTGCTACAGGACCTCAGGGCGATACAGGTCCTCAAGGTGCTCAAGGTGCTCAGGGCTATCAGGGTACGCAAGGTTTTGTAGGTCCTCAAGGTCTACAAGGACAACAAGGTGAACAAGGCCCACAAGGTGCTCAGGGCTATCAGGGTACGCAAGGTTTTGTAGGTCCACAGGGTCTTCAAGGTCCTCAAGGTGAGCAGGGACCACAAGGAGCCCAGGGTTATCAAGGTACACAAGGTTTTGTAGGTCCTCAAGGTCTTACTGGACCGACTGGTCCTCAAGGTCTACAAGGGCAACAAGGTTTCCAAGGTCCTCAAGGTGAAACAGGCCCTCAAGGTGCTCAGGGTTATCAAGGTACACAAGGGTTTACTGGTCCCCAGGGAGAACAAGGTCCACAAGGAGAAACAGGCCCTCAAGGTGCTCAAGGATATCAAGGAACCCAAGGTTTTGTCGGTCCTCAGGGCGAGATAGGACCACAGGGTGCCCAAGGTTATCAAGGTACACAAGGATTTACTGGTCCTCAAGGAGAACAAGGTCCTCAGGGTGAACAAGGTCCCCAAGGTGCTCAAGGTTATCAAGGAACCCAAGGGTTCCAAGGTCAACAGGGATTCCAGGGTCAGCAAGGATTTCAAGGTCAACAAGGTGAGCAAGGTCCACAGGGTGAGCAAGGTCCTCAGGGTGAACAGGGTCCTCAGGGTGAACAGGGTCCACAAGGCGCTCAAGGTTATCAAGGAACTCAAGGTTTTGTAGGTCCCCAAGGTCTTCAAGGTCCTCAAGGTGAACAAGGCCCTCAAGGAGCCCAGGGTTATCAAGGAACCCAAGGATTCCAGGGACAACAAGGTTTCCAAGGAACTCAAGGTTTCCAGGGACAACAAGGAGAGCAAGGTCCTCAAGGGGATCAAGGTCCTCAGGGAGAAACTGGTCCTCAGGGTGCCCAGGGCTATCAAGGTACTCAGGGCTTTGTAGGTCCTCAAGGTCTTCAAGGTCCTCAGGGTGAAACAGGACCACAGGGTGCTCAAGGTTATCAAGGAACTCAAGGTTTTGTAGGACCTCAGGGTCTTCAAGGACAGCAGGGAGAGACAGGTCCACAAGGTGCTCAGGGCTACCAAGGAACTCAAGGATTTACAGGTCCTCAAGGATTATTTGGAGGAAGTGACCACGGCTCTCTGGTTGGACTTGGAGACAATGATCACCCACAGTATGTTCTTTCAGCAACAAACCTTGCTCTAAGTTCTCAAGTTGATTCCAACACTTCAGCAATAGATTCTGCTCTTGATTTAAGTGATGTATCTATTGAGTTCGACTCTTTAGTATCTAGCATACATCACGGCAGCATTTCTGGGTTGGATGACAATGATCACCCACAGTATGTTCTTTCAGCAACTAACTCTGCTCTAAGTGCTCAAGTTGATTCTAATACTTCAGCAATAGAAAATGCTCTTGATCTTAGTGACATTACAACTTATATCGAGCATGGTGATCTTAACGGTCTTGGAGACAATGATCACCCTCAGTATTTATTATCTGCTAACCACTTTGTTTCTGGATCTCTTGATGTGACCGTTGGAACTTTATCTGATCAAGATATTCTAATTTATTACACTTCTAGTGGTAAATTTGAGAATGTCCCAATAGGTTCAGGTCCTCAAGGTGCTACAGGACCACAGGGGGAGACAGGTCCTCAAGGTGCTCAGGGTTATCAAGGTACACAAGGTTTTGTAGGTCCTCAGGGTCTTCAAGGCCCACAAGGAAACACAGGCCCACAAGGTGCTCAGGGTTATCAAGGTACTCAGGGTTTTGTAGGTCCTCAAGGTCTTCAAGGTCCTCAAGGTGAGCAGGGACCACAAGGAGCCCAGGGTTATCAAGGTACACAAGGTTTTGTAGGTCCTCAGGGTCTTACTGGCCCAACTGGTCCTCAAGGTCTACAAGGGCAACAAGGTGAACAAGGTCCCCAGGGTGAAATTGGACCACAGGGTGCTCAAGGATACCAAGGTACTCAAGGTTTTGTCGGACCTCAAGGTCTGACTGGTCCAACAGGTCCACAAGGTTTACAGGGAACTCAAGGATTCCAGGGTCAGCAAGGTGAACAAGGACCACAAGGAAACACAGGTCCACAAGGTGCTCAGGGTTATCAAGGAACCCAAGGTTTCCAGGGCCAGCAAGGCGAACAAGGTCCACAAGGCGAGACAGGCCCTCAGGGTGCTCAAGGATACCAAGGTACTCAAGGTTTTGTAGGACCTCAAGGTTTAACTGGTCCTACTGGTCCACAAGGTTTAACTGGTCCCACTGGACCTCAAGGTCTACAGGGTACTCAAGGATTCCAAGGACAACAAGGAGAGCAG
>Ga0208427_1000431_pt1 | contig 18223 bp, 35 predicted proteins | sample DEB08_DNA_FD_184532 | JGI IMG/M metagenome (GOLD analysis project Ga0208427, IMG submission 184532) | Aqueous microbial communities from the Delaware River and Bay under freshwater to marine salinity gradient to study organic matter... | ecosystem: Environmental > Aquatic > Marine > Coastal ...
TTGTCAGGGCTTACTTACCGAAGTAACCCCTGCATGTGGGGCCAAGTCTGGTCTCACGAGAAATCTCGTCAGTCAGTTCAGCACCACAGCGTCCGCAGCACTGGTAGTGGTCCGCAAAGATGCGTGTGTACCTGTAAGGGTCTCGCTTCACAATCTTGGCGAAGACGAGTGCGTCCTCAACAGGAAAGAACGAGCGACTGAAGTGTCCGGGTGCTCCATGCAACTGTCGGAAGTGCAGGCGGCCCCGGTACTTCTTTAGTTCGCAGAACACCAAGTTGTTCTTGATGGGACGCTTCAGCATGTCCATCATCAACTCTTCAGCCGGGATTGCGTACTTTGCCTCAGGCATGTCCGCAACGAAGTTCATCAACTCCTTCATCTTCTCATCACGCTCAGAGAAGTTCGCCGCAGTACGAGCCGTGCTCAACAGCGGTGCCTTCAGGAACGCCGAGATGAAACTCGATGCGATGTCCTTCGAGATGCCACCCTCTGCCTTCTTTATTGTGTAGAGGTTGATAAGCCCTTGAGGAACGTCTCGCATCTTGATGATGTCATCGAGGTAGTCGAGTTGCCTCTCGCTTGCTGGGGTGAATGTCGATGTCATTTCGTCTCCTTCGTCGTTGATGGGTACAACCTACCTGCAATCTGCAGGGAAGTCAACTCAGATGAGTTTGCCCTTCATCGAGGGGTACTCGTTCCAGAGTTCCTGAGTCTCTTGATAAGACCAGTCACCACGCACAGTCGGTGCTTGATAGTCCTCCTCCAACTGCAGCATCGTGCTCCAGACCTGATGCAGCGGATGTGCGAAGTCGCTTCCACGAGTCTTCGTCACCTGCGTCTTGTAGTTGGTGTACTGCATCTGCTCGATGAGGCTCAACACCCAGTCCGCATACTGCTGCCGGGTCACAACAACTCGATGTGGGTAGTCGGTGTAGCGGTCGGGGTACACAATTTTTACCCCAGTCATCGCCATCAACGGCTCCAAACTCTTCTTCTCACGAGCTCGAACCACAATCTTGTTCTTGTCTTTGGGGTCCATGACTGCACTCACAAACCCAGTTTCACTGAACAACCACATACGTTGTCCTCCTTCTCTTTATCGTTCCCTCGCAGCCAGCGTTGCCGCAGCAACAGCCGCAAGTCCAAAGGCAATCACCAAGTCGGTGTAGCCCCAAAATGCGAGCGCAATGCTGGTCACAGCACACGCAGCCGCAATGACTGATGTCCAGACCAGACCACGCAGCACTCGACGCAGCCTTTTCATCGCTGCACCTGCTTGTCAGGTCGAGTTCGTCCCAGCAGTCGCTGGCTGGGGTCACGGAACTCAATCCCCTTCGACCAGATGGCCTTACGAGCAGTTCGGTACGCAACACCAAGGTTTGACGCTACGGCCTCAACCGAAAGTGCCTCCTCCGTGTACAACCTTGCTGCTTCGTCAGCAATCTTGTCTACCTTCATTTTTTACTCTCCTTCTTCTTCGTAAGGTCGCTGGACTGCTCCAGCAACCTCATCTGGGTTTCCCCCAATCGACTCAACCCATGCTCGGGTCTCCGCATCGTTGGGGTCGTCTGTTACATGTCGTCCTTGGTCCCAAGTGAATGGGTTTGACATGCCTTCGGGGTAGACGAACAAGTGGTACTGATTTGCGGTGTCCACCAACTGACTCTCAGGTGGGAACACCTCAATGCCTTCTCGTTCAGGGCCCGTAAGTTCATTCTTGATGCGCTGGAAGTGTCTCCAGTCCCGCACAGCCTTGCGCTGGTTGTGGCGAATCGAAAGATGAATCGCTCCATCCTCCTTGCCCTCAATCAGGTGCTTGACAACCGTGTAGTACGAGTTAGCCCAGTACGTCTGGTTCTCCTCCATCTCAACACGAACGCCATCACGATGAGGAACAACCGGAGCGAATGGCGTCCATCGAGATGAGCTCTGCTTACGCTTCTTCGACATTTTTACCTTCTTCCTCGATGGGAACCGGGCGTCCATCATCATCAAGCACCATGTTCCAACGCTCTAGGTCGGACTTCGCAAACAGGATGCCCGCACAGAACCGGCACACCTTCTGATGTTCTGGAGAGGTTTGTCCAGACCAGAACCGAGTTCCACACTCCCGCATCACGAGACATGTGAACTCCTCGTTGTTGAGTTCGACTTCAGAGTCCTTGACCTTCACCCGAACACCTCTTGGAGAAAGTCAGGAACTACGTCGTCTTTGTAGAACGGGTCATTGTTCGTACCCACGATGAGTTCTGCAAGCGCAACGTCAAACTCAACGAGAGTGTTAAACGCTGCCTGCCCCACACGCTCATCAAGCTTGGGGTCAGATATTCGCTCATTCCATCTTTTTACAAAGTCTGCTTGTGTCCATGTCATGGGTTCAGACACTCCATCATGTCTCCGATGCAGTAGCCACCACCGGTCCACCAGACCTGCGTGGCAACAAACCAGATGCCCACGAGCACTAGCGCACCAGCGATGGTGAACACCACAGCACGCCTACGGCGGTACTTCGGTGCCATGTTCCAGTTGTTGGTGTTCAGCATGTCGCTCATCGTTTGTCCTTTCGTCGTTTCGATGTTGGCTTCAGCCTACCAGACCTTCCTGCAAAATGCAAGAAGGTTAGGCAATGTTTTTTTGAGACCTCTTCTCAAGGGCTCGGCGGTACCTCTCAGCCCTCTCTTTCTTAGCAGTCCGCTCTTCGTATCGCTCCATGAGTTTTCCGAGGAGAAGGATAGGAGAGGCGATGACGTACAGAGCCCCAAGGATGAGGTAGCCCGCACCGAGGAACATCCACCCAATCACACGAAGGATGAGGACGAACGTGTCAAGGTCCGAGTCAAGTTCAGAACTCCGCTGGGCAGCCCTGTCCTTGATAACTGAAAGGACACGACGACCCATGGTGTAGGTCATGCTGTCTGGTAATCCGTATGTCATGTTTCTATGATACATGAAAGTGCAGGAAGATGCAACTTCCTTGCAAAGTTTTTTTCTATCTGCGTATGATGTGCGACTGCCCCTAGTGGGCGGCAAATAATAAATTATGGAATAGATGGGTCGGCACAGACTTAGGCGGGGTGTCCTGTGCTTCTAGACGGCTCGTCTGGTAGCAGGTGGTTGAGCATCTGTGGAGGACAAAGACATCCGCCTCACCTGAGTAAGTGTCGAAACTGCTCACTCACCAAATCTCTGCGTCAGCAGATTGACTGGTTCTGCAGAACTCGAATCAAGTCGGCACGAAACACCAACAGCCACCTTCAGCATCTCTTTAGCTGCAGCGAGCGTGCGATTTTTACCCTCTGCCATCGAGTTCAGAGCTCCCATCGCAAACTGAGCTCCAGTTCCGACGGCATAGATGCCATAAGCATCCCGGCACCAGTCGTAGTTCGAGCCAATGTCGTAGATGACTCCATTGACCACCGCAATGATGCTGGACTCGTGTTCGCCCTTCTCCCCGTACTGGGCTTCGTCAAAGCACTTCTTCAGAGCCGGGATGAACTTCGAGGAGATGAACTTGTCAAGTTCCCGGCCCTCCATGGTTGCTGATGGCGAAGGCGGCATAAAAACATCAGACAACAAGTTGATGGCCCGCATGTCTCCAGCGGCCCCAAGCAGGTACTTACCGTTCTTCACTACCTTGCCTTGGTCTCTCGGCAGTTGGTAGATGCGGCTGTCATCAGAAACCCGGGAGTCAAAGCCAACAGCAGCCCAGCCTTTTCCCTGAACCGCAGCAATCGTGGTCATCGCAGCCGCACCTCCCTTCGAGTTGTTTTGATGTTTAGCTGCCGACGGAGCTGTTGTTTTAGATTTTTACCCTTCGCCCCAGAGCTCCGGGCGGAGCTGCTCCTCGATTTCACCCGCATGAGCTGTAGTTGTTGCGATGTCTTCTTCCTCGATGAGCTTGTCGAGCGAGAGCACGGCGGTGTGCCCTTCTTCCTCAAACATGATTACGAGTTTTGTGTCCCCATCTTCTGCGTCATCAACGACCGCAGCTATGAACGGAGCTCCTGAGTTGTTCTTATGTAGAGCTTTATCAACAACGCCCAGATTTATCATGCCTCAAGACTACTACCGCATCAAAAGGTCAATGGGATAAACACGACCCCTCCCCCCGGGGAGAGTCGAGGAGAGGGGCGGCGGCAGGTAGCAATAGCCGCCTCATCCCCGGGCGGCGAGAGCTCTCAAGCCTGCCCGGGGGTGTCTTCATCATAATCCAGCATTTTTACCCTGATTTGGGCATGAAGAAAGCCCCCCGCATCAACGAGGGGCTCCTTCAGGACTTCTGGTTCAGGAAAGGAAGTCGTCTACTATCCCGATGCTGACTGTTGCCTTCTCCGCAACATCCCAGCCGTAGTACTCCTCCATCAGGACGCTGGCGAGTCGAATGGCGAACTCATCGTCATCCTCGTCTTCGTTCCGCAGGCTCTCGGTGAGAACCACGGTGGTCATCAGGCTGAAGTAGTCGCCTACGAACAGAACCGTCTTCGACAAGTTGATTTCATCCATCAGCCGAGCACCTCCCACATGTCTTCGTTGGGAATGAGTCCGAGGGATGAGCCGTCGTCCCACTTCACATGAACCGTGCCCATGGAGTCCACGAACTTCACCACCCCCTCTGCATCTGGCTTCAGCCGTGTGTGGATGTCGCTGGTGTACAGAAGTTTTACCCTCTGACCTTTCATGCGTTACCAGCCTCCCTCAGGAACAGAGCAATCTCTTCCTGCGTCGTGCCCTGCGCCTTCTGCAAGCGCACCCAGAGGTCGCCCGTGCGAGCCAGCATCTCCATCTTGGCGAACAACTTGTCCATGGAGTAGTCCTTGTGGTTGCGGTGACGTTCGATGCGCTCCTCGGTGTACCGCATGAGCATCGCAACGCTCATGGTCAGGATTTCCGCATCTATCTCGTCTAGTTCCAACTGAATGTCCATCTTTGTCCTTTCGTCGTTTTGGATGAACAAGTTCATGGTAGCACCTTCCTGCAGAAGACGCAAGACTTCCGAACAACTTTTTTTCGTGCCGGACCCTTCGGACCCTTCGGCCCCTTCGGACCTTTAGGGCCTTCGGGTCGCAACAACTTTTTTACCTAGTCGTCGGCGTCCTCATCCTCCTCGTAGTCGTAGCCCGCATCCTTCAGAACATTACGAACAACTTCGAGTTCGTAGCCCGACTCGCCAAGCATCTGCATCATCACTTCGCCGTGCCACTCAATCATTTGGTCGGCATAAACCTTGCAAGCGATGTCAATGGCTTCAGGGTCGGCATCCGGTGGGAGCCAATCCTCAACATGCATCCCGCCCGCAATCTCGTTACGGAACTCGTAGTAGAACTCGTGCCACGAGATGATGATGTTTTTACCTTCGTGGTCTGGCTTGTACTTCTCGGTTTTCATTTCGTCGTTTCCTTCTTGAGAACGAGAAAGCCCCCCACCCGAAGGTGGAGGGCTGACTCGGTGTGGTGATTACTTGGCGACGAGTACCGTGTACTCGGTCACGCTCTGGCAAGCCTCGAAAGCCTCGGGGAAAGCCTCAGCGAGTTGCTTCTGGTCAATGCCCTTGCGCTCACGCTTGGACACCTCGATACGGATTTCTCCGTCGCTGGTGATGCCAACCTCGGCATCTCCAAGAGCCTCCTTGATGGTGGCTTCGAGTTCCTTCTTCTGCTTCTCCAGAGTCCGGAGCATGTCACGAGTTGAGATGAACTCGTTGATGGTGGAGAGAACGTCCGCATCCAGCGTGACGGCCTCCTTGGTGGTCGCAACCTCAGTCACGACCTTCTTGGTGAGTGTGGCGTTTGCCATGTCTCTACCTCTTTCTGTCTCTCGCACTCCGCACCCTGTGTGGGGAGTGGTTGGGGAGTCCTGCTCTCCAACAACTAGAACATTACACTATCTTCCTGACGTTCGCAACTCGAAACGCCAGATTTCTCAGATTTTTTTTCAGAGCCCCGCAGACTCTCGGGAATAGCGGAGGAAGTCCTCCATCGCTTCACGAGTTCCGCACTCGGAACAGATTTCGGTCTTGTTGTCTCGGCGTGAGATGGCACCGGGGTAAGCACCCGGTCGCTTGTTGTTCGGGATGAACCCGGAGCACTCCGGGCAAGTCTTGACTGACTTCGGGTCGATGTAGGTCGAGCGTCGCTTCTTCATGTTGTTTTTACCTTCCTTGATGGAGCAGGGCTCCGGGTCCGTTTCCTTCTTCATCCCGCATCGGGATGATGTATGTGCCATCGGTGAAGAACACAACAAATGGAACTTCTCCTCCGGTGTACCAGCCCATCTCCTCAACTTCTGTTGGGGTGAGCATCCGCACTTGCTCGACGGTCTTTCCGACCATCCAGCCGTACTCCTTTTCGATGTACGCCTTCTCTTGGGTTGCTGTGCTCATCAGACGCACTTCCCGCATGAGGCGTGGTGGTTGTAATCACGAGACGCAATCTTCATCGGGTCTCCGCACAACCAGCAGTTGATGTAGAGGTACACGGTCTTTGCCATGTCTGTCCTTTCGTCGTTTGTATCAGTCAAGCACACCTTCCTGACCTTTGTCAAGAACTTCTTTTTCGGCGTGTCTACCTAACCCAGCCGGGTTCCCGTGCCGATGTGTTACTCGATGACCATGAAATCTTCGATTAGTCGAACGTTGATAATCGTCTCTTCGAGGTACGCCTTCGCAGACGCAACCGCATCGGTGATTTCGTGCGTCACCACATCGAGGTGCTCGCCCTGAACGTAGAGGTCGAACCACGGGTTGTTCACCCAATCGTGAACCAACTTGAGGTCGTCATCATTTTTTACCCCGTACTCCTCGATGAGCTCTTCACCGCAAGTCGCTTCTGCGAACCGGTTCTCATCGGCAAGAACAACTGCCCGCATGTCTCCATCGCAGTAGATGTCCACCTCGAAGCCGTCCCTGCTCAGGGTACAAACCCAACTGCTGCTCGGGTTCTTGTAGAACGCAGCATCGGTCTGGTCGTACCCAAGCGGTAAGCCTGTCGCCCACTCAACGTCGTATCCGTCGAGCCCAAGTATCAGCATCGGTCTTACTCTTCTCACTTTTTTACCTCCGTCGTTTTAGTGTGACGAGTGACTCCCGCTGTATGGCAACCTCGGGAGCCACCCGCCACCTTTTCTCTCACTCGGGGGACATGCGTTGGAAGGTTACGCTCCGAGTGAGAAACCTTTTACCTTCTCGCCCCCACCGCTTCGAGAGCCTTGGCTGCTGCTCGCCCAATCTCCTTCGCAGCCTCCGCAGGGTCAAGCAAGCCGTCCACCATTTGGAACGAGCCTTTGGCGAGTGAGCCGTACCGCTTGGCATAGAAACCGTTGTCGAACGGAAGCCAGAGCACGCCCACGCCAGACTCGGCGCATCGGGTCACCCACTTGCGAGCGTTCTGCGCTTCGGTGTCGGTGTAGCACCCATCGCTCACCACGACCAGCAGACGAGCCCCTGTGCCGTGGAGCAAGTTGAGTCCACCGTCCAGAGCCCTGAACGCCTTATCGAACTTCTCGGTGCCGTCAGTCGCAGCCCAGACCGAAACCTCGCTCAGGTGTTGCCCCGGCTTCAGCGTGGCGAACACATCGCTTCCGTAGTAGACCATCGCCGTGCGACCCTGAACTCGCTTGACCGCCTCGGACATCACCCACGCTGTCGTCGCCATGGGCTTCATGGCACCGCCCATCGAACCTGAGATGTCCACCATGACACCAACAGTCAGCGTCGGGTCGTCGGTGTGCTTCCGCACGGTCTTGCGCCATGGCTCCACCTGAGTCATAACGCCTCGCTCCTTGAGAGCCTTGCCCTGAACGAGAGCACGAGTGCGAAGGCGACCTGGGGGAGTCACGCTCTTTACCTCAGTCTCGGAACGCTCACGGTACTTCGCCTTCTCAAGCATCTGGGCAACAGTCACGGCAGCGACTCGCTCAGGCTGCTCTGGCTTGCGCCTCTCCACGAGGTACGAGGAAGTGCCACCACCTGTCTCTGTCGTGCCCTTCGAGAACACCTTCTGACCAACCTCACGATTAGCCTTCTGCTCCTTCGAGGACTCGCCCTTCCTTTTTACCTCTTCTTCCCACTCTTCCTGCATCTCTTGGTCGCCAAGGTCGCCCATCACGGCAACGGAAGTAGCGTCCTTTGCTTCTTCGAGTGCTTCCATCATCTCGCCAATGAACTCGGCGCTCGCACCTTCGCCCTCGGCACCTTCGGCACCCTCAGGCTGTGCGTCGCCCTTCTCCTCGGCAACCTCTCGAACAATCTCAGCCCACTTGCGAGCAAGGTCGTAGAGGTAGGGGTCGGCAACTGCGTGCATCTTGTGAGCCTGAAACTCACGAGCGATTGCTCGCAACTTCCGAACTCTTTCGAGACCTATGTAGTCGTTCACCAAGTCCACCAACTCGGCAACGTCCTCGTACTCCAAGATGCCAGCGTCAATGCGAGCGTGAACAGTTGCCACGAAGAACGATGCGCTCATGGTGTTCGAGTTCTCAGCGAACTGCTCCTTGGCTTCACCAATCACGATGTCAATGGCGCAGGCACGAAGGAAGGGCTTAGCCTTCGGCATCATCATCAGACCCTGACATTCGATGCGTGACTCTTCGAGCCACATGATTGCCTGAAACTCGTCAGGCTTGAGAGCCTTCTTTGCGTCGGGGATGCTCCACTCGGAGAACTTTGCGTGGAAGGCTTCGTGCATGATTGCGCCTGTCGCCTTCGGGAACTCGTACTGCTGTGAACGCTCACGAATGTCGCCCACCATCTCGGGGGTCACTCCCGCACCGAAAGCGATGGAAGTGTCCACCTCAATCTCGGCAAGTTCGGGGTTGTAGCAAGCAGGTGCGCCATGCCCCGCATTAGTGCCAACGTACCCAACGAGGTCGTGTCGGTCGCTCCAAGTGTTGGCAAGTTCGCCAATCGCCATGCCAACGCCAAGCCACTCAGGTGGCGTGTTCTCCGCACGAGTTGTGCTGTGGCTCAAGTGTGCCATTTCGTCATTCCTTCCTTTTGCCCTCTGTCCCTGAGGGGTTGCTCTTTATCATAGAGCATCGTGTGGGTGATTGCAACTTGGGGGTTGGGGGAGGGAGGACACCCATCACTCCCTCCCCCAAGACCTGCGCTAAGCCAAGGAGTCCACTTAGATTTTCGCAGGCTTGTGCTCTTCGCCATAGACCCTCGTCAAGACATCGGCAACAGTTGCCCTGTCCATCTCGGGGGAAGCAGCGAGGAGATTTTGGATTGCGAAGGAAGTGCCGAAGCCCTCAGCGATGTCACGGAAGGCAAGCATCTCTCGCATCTGGGGAGCCCATGAAGTCTCACCAGCGTTCATCTTTTTACTCAGGTTCTGAGCAGCAGTAACGAGAGGAGTCGGCACGCCCATCTTGCGAGCGAGCGACCAATCGGTAGCCATTTCAGCCTGAAGCGTGAAGCGTGAAAGCAGAGCCTCGGAGAGTCGAACTCCCGGTGCGTTCGGGTTGGTCGCAGCGACGACGTAGAACCCTTCCTTAGCCTTGACAGTCCCACGCTCGGGGTTGGCTGTGACAGTCAGTTCACGACGACCATCCATGAGCCCATAGACCAGCGAAAGCACCTTCGGGTCAATCAGACCAATCTCGTCAATGAAGTAGACCTTGCCCTCTTCCGCAGCACGGAGGAGGTCACCATCCACCCACTCGAAGCCACCACTCGGGGTCTGGACGTAGCCACCCACCATGTCGGCAACCTCGGTGTCGCCCGTACCCATGAGGGTGTAGACATCTTCACCATAAGCAGCCTCCACGAGAGCAGTCTTTCCGCATCCCGGTGCGCCGTAGAGCAGAGCGAACATCGGAGAGCCCTTGGCTCCACCGAACACGCTCTCGGTAATCTCACGAGCCTTGCGAAGGACGAGAACATCGGAGTGCTCTCCCCACTTGCGCCCGAAGTAGGTGTCGCCATTGGGACGAAGGTATGCCTCTTCGCCTTCCATCGTTTCCACGTTCACGGCATGAGCAGCGACCTTGGACTTGCGAGGCTTGCGCTCGGCACCCGAAGCACGAGCGACGTAGCGCCCTGTCGGGAGAACCTTGGCGTTGAGTTGGACACCAGCATCTTCATTCAGACCCTGCGTCACAACATTGGTAAGTGCTTCCCAGAAGTCTGGGGTGATTGCGTCGTACTTGTGCGTCATTTTTTACTCCTTGGGTGTCACGCAATACTCTCGGGGAAACCCTGAGCCTTGCGAGTTTGGTTGATGCGATACAGCATCTTGTTGGGTGTCTTACCTAGACGGATGTCCGTCATGTCCTTCTTCGAGGTTTCGATGAAGAGAGGTTCCTTCTCAATCGTCCAGCCACCACTCAAGAGGCTGTCGAAGAGGGTTTCAGCGATTGCGTAACGCTTCTCCGCAATCTTGTTCTTCTGGTCGTCTGGCAACGTAGTGCCATAGTCCTTGCACTCCCGCATCTTGGAAGTGACTCGGAGGTTCGAAGAGCGCCATTGTTTCTTTGGCGTTTTTGGCGTGACCACTCGTCGGTACACGTTGGCAGGAACTTCCTTGCCCTCTTCGTTGTACCCATCAGGTGTGACGAGGAGTTGCATGGTCGCTCCGGGCTTGCGGAACTCTGCGTAGAGCGCCACTCCCTGAACGTCTTTCTCTAGGTCTAGCATTTGGGTGTCCTTTCGTCGTTGTTGCTAGGTGATTTTTATTGTAGAGGGGAGTTGCAGGAAAGTCAACCCCCCTCCACAACTTTTTTCTTAGACCACGATTGGTCTGGCTGTGTTGCGCCTGATGAAGTCGTCAATCGTCCACTCCATCTCAACCTCGTCAGAGTCGTCATTCTGGCAGACCAGCACTCGCTTGGCTTCGAGGTCAACGATGTTGATGGTGTAGTAGTCCGCACCATGGCGAGTACCACCAATGTAGAGACCCGCACCTGTCTCGCTGTCCTCAAGTCCCTTGGTCATCTGGGAGATGATGATGCGAGTTGCGTAGGCAGCATCGCCCATCTCAATGCGAGACTGCGCTAGTTGGAGGGCTTCGCCCAACAACGCATCTTGCTCGCTACCTGCCCAATGGAGGTAGAGGAAGAGAGTTGGTTCGCTGCTCTTCTCTCGGATGCCTACTACTGCTCTGTCACCCATGAGGTGTCCTTTCGTCGTTTGTCCTGCCTGTCTGGCATTGGAATCATTATGCCTTCTCCCTGTAACTCTTGTCAACTCGAAACGCAAAGTTTTTTGGAAGTTTTTTGGGGGTGAGCAGTTTTGCGACTTGCTCAGGTCGGCTATGGATTCTCCTTGGGGGAGGAGATTTTTACGCTGACTTCTTGAGAGCCTCTCGTGCCAACTCAAGAATCTCGTCGTCGCTGTGGATGCGAGGGTGGAAGCGAACTGCCTGAGCAAGTTGAGCAAGCGTTTCTTTTACCTCTTCGAGCGCTTGCTCGATTTCGTAATACTTTGCCCAACCAACTCGGCGTGACGCATCGAGACCCTCCATTGTCTGGAGTGTTCGTCGTGGGTCCATCTCACTCGCCAACAGCGATAGTCGTGCCCACCTGAAGGAGGAACTCGTACTTGTCCTTCCAAAGTTTGGCTTCGTTTGCCTCGTGCAAAGAGCTCATGTAAGTAGGAACGAGGTTGAGGAAGTCTGAGAGGCTGTCAGCGAACTGCTCAAGACAAGCGCCCACTTCTTCGGCGTTGTCTTCTTCCATTGCCTTCTGAATCCGATGGACCAATCCCCTGACCGAACTGAGGGTCTCAAGGAGAATCTTCTCGGAACTCTGTGACATTTCGAAGTGCGTTTGCTCCTCGACATCCAACCTCTGGATTTCGAGACGAATCTCTTCGTCACTACCTGTTAGGTCTACTTTCGTCATTTCTGTCCTTTGTGGGTGTTGGTGGGCGGAAGTGCCCACAACTTCATTCTACTGCTTCCCTGCAGGAAAGCAACACCTTGCTGATTGTTCATTCAGATGGCTGCCATCTGCATCGCAGATACGAGAAGTGAGCAGTTTTAGAACATGCTCAGGTTCGCTCGCAGCAGGGGGAAACGACGAAGAAACCCCCGGCGAGAGATTTTTACCTTACCCGCCGAACGGCGTCAGGTCAATCCCGTACTTTTCAACGAGCTGCGTTTTGATGAACTCGTCGTCCGCATCTTTTTCGTAGCTTTCGGTCAACAGTCGAGCTACGACAGGTCGGTCGGCATCCGAAGCTTGTTCGATGATGTCCCAGTCGTCTTGGTTCCAATGCGATGTCTCCATGATGCTCATTCCGTAAGCATCACCGTAGTTACCGTCTTGGGCGAAGTAGTGGAGGATGCGCTTTGGAGCTTCCTCTTCCGTTTCGATTTTTACCTTGTCTTCTTCAGTCACGCCGTTTCCTTTCTCTCGGGTTTTTATCTTAGCGAAGCGTGGGCAGGATTTTACCCACCCACGCCTCGCCGTAGGTCAGAAGGACTCCACCAAGTCTTCGAGTTGTTCCAACTCGCCCTCAGGGAGTTCAGGCACTGGGCAGTCTGGGTACCAGTTGCTTCGGTCGTCGTCCCAGTAGCAAACGCACCTGTCCTCGCTGTCAATCGCCTCCCAGTCGGCGTGCGACTCGGGGATGTCCCACTCCTTGGTCACGGTCAACTCGCCGTCCGTGCCCTCGTACTCCACGCCCCAGCCTTGCTCCTCTTCGCAGTGGAAGGTGAAGGACAGTTTGGGATGCTGTTCGACCATTGCTCGGAAGGCACCCTCCGCAGGTGACCAAGCCGTGTCGAACCGATACTGAAGATAGTTGGGTTCGTCGGACTCAATGGAGGCATCCGCTTCCCACTTGGTTCCCCAGTTCTTGATGTTCCAGTCGTACCAGCCGTCGCCAGAGAACTTCATGTCGTGGGCAAGTTTCTCCTCCAGTGACCACGACTCGTAGCCCTCAGGCTTCGTGCCGTGTGCGTCAGCGAAGTAGGCATCCTTGTTCTCGGGCTCAATGAAGTTCCAGAACGAGAGAACGCCATCAGAGTGTTGTGGCTTGACTTCCTTGGTCTCCCAGTCGGGGTAGTAGGTGGTGTACGGCTTCTTAGCCTTGTGGCGGAACTCGGCAATCTGCTCGGGCTCGCCGTGAACGCTCATTGTCGTAAATACCCAGTTAGGCATTGGTTTTCCTTTCGTCGTTTTTCTATTTGTTAGGTGGAGGGGGAGCGAGTCGTTGGGGGTCGCATACCCCCTCCACACACATTTGTATCATAGAGCGACTGTCTATGTCAACTCGCTGGCACGTACACTTCTTGCTCGCCTTCGCAGACGGGGCAGAACGGCGTACAGTCGAAGTTGCCTTCGTGGTTGGGGCATTCCATTAGATAGCCCACGCTCCGAAGTCGAGGTCGCTGGCTTCACGCCGTGCGTCCATCCACGCTGTCTCTCCGTAGTAGTACCGCTTCTTGCCGGTCTGCTTATTTTTTACCTGCCAGTAGTCCTCGTAGAACTGGGCGGTACCGGCACTCACCGTCACCAACTCGCTGTCGTAGAGAACTCGCCAGTCTTTTACCGTGCTTACGCTTGGTCGTCTCATCTCTTTACCTCCCTGCGTCGATGGTGTGAATCGGATAGCCGTCAGAGTCAGAGAGAATGACGATGCCGTGTGCCCACGGGCCTCCGTCTTCTACGCTCCCCTTCCACATAACGTGCTTGACAGACTGGAACAGTGCGTCCAGTTGACTATCCGCTTCGATAGTCGTGGTCTTGTTGTCACGCCCGAGGTGGGCGGTCAGTGTGTAGGTGCTCACTTGGTCACCTCCAGCTTCTGTCCGTAGCCCGTGCCGAGCTTGCCGACACTGTTAGTGGTCCAGCACTCGTCGCACATGTAGGCCCACGGGCCGAAAGTGGTCTTGCCGTCGAACTGAGCGTCGGCGTTTTGACAGAGGTCGCACTTGGGAAGTGCGGCAACTTGGGTGGTAGTTCCCATGATTGTCCTTTCGTCGTTTCCACTGGAGGTTTCCAGCTACTACTTATTATAGCGTTTTCTCGACACCAGTCAACTCAGAACAACAAGTTTATTATTACAGTTTGGTAACGGTCAGTCTTCGAGCTCACGCCGGAGCGCATTCCGCTCACGGTCGTTACGACTCCGGTCACGCTTCGTGCGGCGGTCTTCGAACGTGGCGGCACGGTTGTAAACCGAGAGGTCATCTCTCGGTACACCACGGGTCAACCGCTTGATACGGTCCCGTTCTTTTTTACGCTCCTGCCCGTTCATGCTCCTTATCATAGAGCACAGGCCAGATGTATTCCAAGTCAGCGGACACTCCGGGGAACAGCGGGCCGTAGTACTCAGGCATCTTGCGAACAAGATTGGATTGATGACTTAAGTGGAACTCACCGTCACCAAGCCACGGCGGCATGTCGAAGTTTTTACCGTGTTGAATCCAGAGCTCCGTCAACCGCTCCAGCATCTGGTCCTTATAACCACGCCGTCTCCACTCTTCGCAGATGACCATGCCGTAGTAAGCGAGCCCGCTTTCGAATCCGTCCCACATCCGAGCCGCTGGGTGGTTTACCCAACCTCTAGTCTCGCCGTTGAGTGCTCGTAGCAACTGGTACGTCTCTACCCGTTGCTTTCCGAGCCGCCTGTAGTCCAGAACCCGAGCCGTTTCCTCGAAGTCTGCGTATGGAAGGAAGGTCTGCATCCGTTTGTCCTTTCGTCTTTTTTACGAACGTACACCCGGGCCGCTCGCCGCCGCAAGTGTTTTATTAGAAAGTTTGGGCGGAGGAGCTCCAGCTGACGCCATCCGTCGAGTTATTTCGATGTCTAACGGGTTTTCAGGCCGCCATCCGAAAATTTTTACCCACCGCAGGCCGTGCCGTCAGATTCGAAGCTCGGGCTGGAGAGCTACAACTATAAAACTAAAAAAGTTATTTTGAAGTTGACTTAACCGGGCCGCTTGAATTTCCGGGCCTGTTTTATAGAACCACAAATTTTTACCTTCTGGGCGGCGGAGCTCCGGGCCCGCTAGCCGTTGAAGTTGTTCCGATGTCTTAATCCAAATCCGGCAGCTACTTTTGGATTAGGCGTTGACCAGCGGTTTTGCACCTGAATCTGACGGGCCGTCAGGTTGGCAGATGCCAACAACTCGTTTTGACCCCGCCGCTACTCCAGCTCGGTGCAACACCTGTCCGTTGGTGCAACACCAAGCCGCTACTGGGAACGAGCCGTCCAGACTTAGAATTAAGTCTGTACACGCCGTTCTATGATGAACCACTTAAGTTACTCGCCGGTAATAAAAGTTATTCGCATGTCTCTACAGCTGTAGCTCCAGCTGGTCCCGTATTATGGAACCAATGGAAATACTTGCTCATCAAATCGGGGGCGACCCGTTTCAGATACACGAGGTGTTCGTGGTGCTCGCCGCTGCGGGCGGCGGACTTCTCCTCGGTTTGCGGTTGTACGCTCACCGAGCTCGCCGTCGCATCAAGCTCTGGTTTTTACTCCTCCGTCGGGAGTACTACCGGGCCGGTGAGCGAATTCGGCATCATCACTGACCGTCGAGTGGTTCAAGGAAGTGGGCGGACACATATCCAATCCACAACCACAGCAGTGCCTTGCCGTGTGGTTTCGAGCCGACCGTTTGAAGAATCCGAGTAATTGTTGGGACTCGCCGGGTAGTTAAGGCAACAATCTCGTAAGCGCAGCCAACCAACAACACCGTGTTGAGTGCTTGCTGCGTCTTACCGTTCATTTTTACCCCGTTGGCGCTTTCATCGAGCAGCTCGTGCAGCGGTCATGCCCGTCCGACTCGTATACCTCGCCGCACCAGAAGCAATCCGTTTGAGACATCTCGCCGCTCCTCTTGACAAACCGTTATTTACTGACTACGATTATAACTAATCGTTGTCAGTTAATAACTGATGTTCAGCATTGCTCGCCGCCGTCAAGCGGTTGAGGATTTCAAAAGCCTCGTTTGCACGAGCCGTCACCCGGAGGTGCTCATCCCGGGTTCTGCACAACTTGATGTCTTCTTCAAGTCGGGCCGCATGAGCTCCAGCAAGCTTTAGAAGTTCTTCATACATTGAGCTCATCCTCATCAAAGCCGTCGGATTGGATGGCGGTGTCTTCTTCCTCGCCGTCATCCGTGGGTAAAAATTCTGGTGAGTCTTCAGCTACTGGGAGCTCATCCGTTGAGTTATTTGGAAGTTGCGAAGCTTCGAGGTCTACTTCAGAGTTTTCCTCAACAACCTCGGCATCAACCACTTCTTGCTCGCCGTCCCCAGAAGCAAGCATTTCATTGACCCGTTGAGCTCCCTCGGACAACCGGGCGAGCCGTTCCTGAACAATTTGGGCAGGTGAGCGGGCGTCCGTGACTTCGATGTCCAAGCCGATATCCATGCCGCCTCGAACTCCTGCACGGTCAAGAATTTCCGAAGATGCCTTAAGTCGAACCGGTTCAGACTGAGCGGTCTCCATAAGTTCTTCAAGTACATCAACTGCGTAAGGAGCAGATTGCATCAACTTCTTGCGGGCCCGTTCAACATCCTCGCCGGGTTTCCGTTGAGTGCGGAGGTGGACCCGGCAGAGGCCGTCATCTTTTACCCGTCCGCTGGACCACAACATGCATCGGATGCCGTCAGACTTGATAACCCGACAGCGGTGCGGTTGAGCTAAAGCAGCTCGCCGTGGGTTTGAAGGCCCGCCGTTCTCTTGTTCCTTGAGATATTGCCTTGTTGCATTAACTACCCACGGTGGCGTGATATTGCAAGCCGCTTCATCAACAATTAGGTCGAGGCCCGTGAGATATTCCGAATTCCGGTCATCCGGGTCGAGGAGCAGCGGCTTCTTCTCAACGAGCGCAAGAACTCGCCGTTCTTTCATCATCTCTTTTGTACGAGCTGAGATGAGACCCGTCGGCTTTCCCTGCTGGTCGTAAACCGTGTCCCAGTTCATGTGGGCACCACGAAGAACCTGACGGTTTTCGTAAGTGTCCTCGACCACGCCCCGTTCGTGTTCTTGCAGGCCGAGTGCAGAAAGGTCGGGTCGCAGGTCCGTTGGGGTTTCGAGGAGAGGAGTGGATTCCTCCTCGGGCTCCTCGCCGTAAGGAACGATGTCGCTCAAAATTTTTACCTCCTAGAGCTGGGGAGGATTGTCAAGATGTTCGTTAAGTTCTCGCCGCAATTGCTGAAGCTGGTCAGCAAGGAATCTCTTCTCGGTCTTCGTCCGGTAGTCCTGAGCTTCCATACGTGCGATTAACTCAGCGATGTCAGCCTTCAACTCCAGCTCACGCTGAACGTGGGCTTCGAGCTCTGGCGGTGTGTCCGTTGCCAAAATTTTTACCTCTTCTTTGAGCGTTGGGTGGCCCCGACCAGCAGGAAGCGAAAAGCGGGCCGGGGCCGACTCCCCAACAACAATTACTTCTTAGGAGTGGTCTTCTTAGCCGGGGCCTTCTTTGCAGCGGCCTTCTTCGCCGGAACCTCGACGGGGACCTCGACCTCCATGACGATGGTGTCCGGGTGTGTGGACTCATCGGCTAGGGAGGGGCCGGGGTTCTTCCCGAAGTTGGCTGAGGCAACCGAGGTAAGGATGGAGAGCACAGCAGCCATGGCTCCGACCGAGAACATCTCGGGCCAGTCCACGGCGTGGATGCCGACCATCTCGACACCCGCAAGGGCTACGAGGGTCTGGGCGAAGGTCTTGATAGCCCGTTCGCCCGCTGCCTTCCAGAAGTTGGTATCGAACATGTGTTTTCTTCTCTCTTTCGTTGAGGAGGTGGGGTCATTTTTTTACCCACTACATCAGGGTAGCGCCGCCGCCTCGGACGAAATTTTCCGAGAGTTGAGAGAGAAACGAGCCCCTTACATAAACAACGGATGTCGCTCAGACCAAAATCCCCCATAAATCAAGGATTCTGGGGAGCGCAGGAGGTTGGACGGCGGGGGTCGAAAAGTGGAACAAAAAGTGCTCGTGAACTGGTAGTCCCAACGGGATTTGAACCCGTGCTACCTGCGTGAGAGGCAGGCGTCCTAGGCCACTAGACGATGGGACCGAGTGTTACTTGGTGACTTTTTCGAGTCGCTTCAGAGTCCTGCTCATCATCTTTGCGATGTGACTATCGGTGTGCCGAAGGTTCTCGGGGTACTCCTTGCGACGGTGGTATCCACCCATCCGAATGACGAGAGCGAGGGCAGCAGCCTCTTCCTTCGTTAGCTCAATCTGAACCACGTTGTCGTCTTTTGTTCTCATTGACATCCTCCTCTAACCACTTCCGGTCAATGTCTGAATCTCCATCCGTTA
>Ga0208427_1000434_pt1 | contig 18174 bp, 26 predicted proteins | sample DEB08_DNA_FD_184532 | JGI IMG/M metagenome (GOLD analysis project Ga0208427, IMG submission 184532) | Aqueous microbial communities from the Delaware River and Bay under freshwater to marine salinity gradient to study organic matter... | ecosystem: Environmental > Aquatic > Marine > Coastal ...
GATGCCACCGCATCGGCCAGTCCAAGCCAGTGATCGTGCGGTCGTTTGCGTTAGCTAATTCGGTTGACGAAATCGTTGCACGGACACTTGGGCGGAAAGCTCGGATGATCTCCGAGGCGTTGGATTAAGGGACCGAGACACCCCAACGCGCCTCGGCCCCTATCACTTATAGCAGATCGTCGAGATCAGAGATGTCGGCGGTCGGCTTGGCTTCGGCTGTAAATTCATCCGATGCAGACAGACGCCCGTCCATGCGGGGGCCGTCCTTGATCTTCTGAAGATTTCCGAGAGCAAACGATACACCGTTGTTGCCATTGACACTGTAGGCATAGGCCCGCAGCGATGCCTTCACGATAGTCCCTGGATAGATTTCCTTCGGATCGTTAATAGAGGCAGGCTTGCCGCTGTCATCAGCATAAATAGACACAACGCCAGGTTGTTGCTTCGACTTGACGTTGATGAACGTCGAGCCTTCAGGGTATCCCTTGTCGGTTGCGTCTTCACGAAACGGCATACGGATTTTACCCGCCTTAATCATGTCTCGTGTCTTGTCCCCCCACTTCTCCTTGGCCACGGCCATAACCGCCGCCTTCATGTCTGTAATATCCACGTCGTCCTTAAAGACGAGCGCGCAACTATAAACCGGCTCGCTCGCACCAGGAGGTGTCTGCGGCTCAAAGATATGCGGATAGCTAATAACGGCTTCAGGCGTAATCACTTTTGTCATATGTAATTCCTTATTCACTCATTCACGGTAAATTCGTCGGAGGCTAACAAAGCCGCCGGCGGTCGGCGATCAGTATCGGGAACCATCGACAGGCCCGTTGATACTGACATGATGAGATCGCTGGGGACATTCTTCTTTCCCACAACTTTCTCAATCTGAGCGGGCGACTTGATCTTCTTCTCGAATATCTCCTCGTCCTCCAGATTCTCTGAAGCTGCCCAGTCGAGCAGTTCTTCTTGGTTCTTCCATCGCCGCGTCGGGCGCTTCTCGACGAGCTTGAAACCAGGAACGGATGTTCCAGCTTCCAACATCGTATGCGCGTGACGGCGTAATGATTTGATCCACTCCTCTACCAATGGTAGCTTGTCCATGTAGGCGCCGATCTCTTCAGGTGTCAAGTCATCCACAGACTTGATAGCTCCGAACTCATCTTGCGCCACCGCCAGAGCATTACCTCTCAGCGCCGAGCAAACGCCCGCTGCCTTACAGAACTTGCAGTGATCGCCAGCAATCAGTGGCGCATCCGGCGCAAGCGCAGCGTGGGCGGCGTCGATCAAGTCTGTCCCGAAGTCCAGTATCTCGTCTTTCGTGTAGCTATATGTCCTGATCGAACCATCACGGTGCGAGGCGCGTGGCTGCACGATGGCAGTGTGAACTTGATTGATAGGCGCTTTGTTTCCGATCTTCAGGACAGCGCCCAAGGCATAGTATTTAAGCTGCGCGTTGTCTTCGACATCGACTGCCACACCTTGGCCGTGCTTATAGTCAATTATCCACAGATTTCCTGTTTCCTTGCCGTAGATCGTGCAGTCGCTGGTACCGAACATAGGCATAGGTGGGTCGAGGTCTTCGAGACTGAAGCGTTGTTCGAGCCGCAGCAGTGCTGGCGCTTCTTCTGCCTCAGTTGCGCGGACGAAGTTGACGTAAGTCTGCACAGCGGTGGCCATGTTGTCATCTACGATATGATCGTTGAATGAGCCGCCGATGCACAGGGCTACGTCTTCGATATTGTTTTCCAAGCAATGCTCGCCCAGTTCGTGCGCCGCCGTGCCTAGTTCGGCAAAGGGGCTGCTCTCATCTGGAAACCGTTCCTCGGCCTTCAGACTTCCAGGACACGCCATGCGGCGCTTGGAGTTGGACGCACCAAAAGATGCGTGTGCTATCTCGCCAGCCATTCTCTGTATCTCCTTTGTTTTTCTCTCTCTTTTATTCGTCGCTGCATCTCTCGTATCTCAATCCATAGTTGCGGAACCATAGTTTCTGTTAGATACAATCCCGCAGCTACGGGTCGCAGATGGCTGGGGACTTTTGAATCTGCACCCCATCCTTCTTGCGCGTACTTATTATTAAGCGTCTCGTCCCGATCAAAATCAGTCACGAATTAAATCCCCTAGCCAATCGTCATCTTCCTCTAGCTCAGGGATGCCGGTCTTCTTACGCATTGCGAGTAGTTGTGCTTCGACCTCTTCCTTTGTCAACGCAGTGGGCGTGAGCCGTGTCTCCGTCAACGCCTTTACCTTGGCCGCATAGTCTGCGTCTTTCTCAATCATATAGTCTGCACGACGAACGCCGTGGATGATTGTCGAGTGATCCTTGCCGCCGAACAGCTTACCGATACGCGGGTAGCTCCAGCCCCGCTCACGCAAAGTTTTGTACATCGCAAAGCGAGCCGGCATAAGGTATTTATATCTAGCGTTTCCGGCTATCTCCTTCACAGACAGATCAAACAGTTCACTCGCCTTATTCAGTAGTCGTATCTTCGTCTCGGACATTTTCATTCTTCTCGTTTGTGTAGGTATTCTTACCAATCCTGCGCCACGGACCTAACTCTAGAGCTAGTTTCCATGAACCTGGCTCGCTCTCATCGTCGGTCATTTCGTCTCTCCTAATCCGGCTATTGTCACAAGGCGATCAAGCCCAAAGGCCATTTCAACCACGCGGGTGTCAGGCGAAAAGTCCGTGCGGATCGAACAAGACGCGACTTCCCTCCAATCGTTTGCGAGCCTTACCTCAAGGTCCCGTGTGCTTTCGGAATAGGAAGGTAATCGGTCGCTATCAACAACCCGTGTGTCCGCCATCGTCACCCGCTCAACCACAGGGCGACAAGCTTCAATTAACTTGCCGCGCAAAGCCCCGTCGCGCCTCTTCTCTGCCAGAGGCACAATGCACTGAAACTCAATCTGCCAAAACGAATTGAACCGTAGTTTGGCCGCGCTGGCCCCGTCGTTTGTCTCGCGCCGCGACGAAATCCCCGCCTGCCAAATGCACAACGGCAACCCCGCGCCCCGCTTCATCATCCAGCGCGCATACGCATAGCTCGAAGGTGTGGTTTCAGCCCGTAGGCACCAGCCCTTGTGATTAGTGACGAAAATGTCTCCATCGTCATAGGACGGCGAGATTTGATCTCGCGGGTGCAGGATCGGCCCCTCAACGCGATACATAGCCCATTCGCGGGTCAAGGTGTCGCGCACTGCCGCAGCCAGTTCGGCGATCACATGCTCTCGCAGCCGTATTTCACGTTCGTGCCAGAACCGAAGACCCCCGTGCTGAAATAACGCCTCACTCATCGCCCCATCCTCTCATCAATCATTTGGCCCTCAATCTTAAGCCGCTCGATCTCAGCCTCAAGCTGCTCAACGCGGTCATGCAGTTCAGCAATGCGCCGCGCTAACACTTTCGGGTCGGTGATCGACGGGTCTAGCTTAATCATCGCCCCACCCTCCTAAGTCTCCACGCCTAAACTTGATGTCGATGTCATCAAAGAGCGTGTTCTTTTTGTGTCGGAGAAACCACGCCGAGAACCCAACGAGAACTGCGGCGCAGCCAATAAGCATAGTATGTTTCATCTTCCCCAATCCTTTTCATCATCTTCTGCCATGAATGCGTCACGATACTCACGCAGCTCCTCGGCTGTCATATCGCAATCGGGAACATATCCCTCATCACGATAGCAGTGCGGCTTGTATCCATACCATCGGCCCCCGCTGTAGTAAGCGTCGGCAGAGCCGCATTCGGCTGGTGTTGTCGGGCCTATGTTTAGTCTGTGCGCCATGTCATCTCTCCTTCAGTTCAAATGTGACCAGTGATCTCCCTCTTCAATGCTGTTGGCCACGTCTTCCAGCACTGTGCAAATGATGTCAGCGCGTTCAATGTCCATTCCTGGGTCGGAGATCGCAGTCCCCAAGATATGATGGGCCGTGTCGCGAACGTGTTCGACAATGCGGTATCGCTCGGCCATCTTACCACTCAGGTTACTTTTCATATCGCGGCCCTTCTTTGCCTTCCGCCGCAATCGGACAACCCTCCGCCCACGCCGGAACTTCGACCATAAGGTCAATCATCTCGGCGAGTGTGCCATGATTGTCTGGTACTTCGCAAATGATTTCGTCATGCACAGACATAATTACGGGGTAGCCAGCCATCTCTAGCCGCATCATCGCACCGGCCATCAGGTCGCGGGCGGTGGCCTGGACTACGTTCTCTGTCAGCAGACCACCCCATATGATCTGCGATGTCCACTGCCGCGTCACGCTGTTCAAGGTGTCTACTTCAACGGCTTCGCGCTTGGCGCTCCACGGCGTCTCACGTTCCACAATGCGAGGGTTGTGGTACGTAAGGCACCGGCCAGACTTTAGTGGCAGTCTCGCAAACTGCCCACTTTGCGAGATCACTTCGCGGCAGTTCTCCAGAAACTCATCCTCTATATCGCGCCAGTAGTTCGAGATCGCGCTGTTGCTCTCACGATAGACATAGACAATGCGCTTGGCTTCTTCTGAATCCACTTCAATGCCCATCGCTTTGCATTGCTCGGCGAAGCGTTTGCCGCCCATGCCATAGCCGCAGCCGAGGATCGCCATCTTGCCAACTTGGCGTTCGTTCCCGTCAATCTTATCGACAGGCTTATTGTAGATGTCCTTCGCCATCACCTTATATACATCGCCGCCAGCAGCGAAGGTCTTGACCAGTTCCGTCTCACCGGCCAGCCACGCCAATACACGCGCTTCGATTGCCGCATAGTCCGCAAAGAGCAAGCGGTGTCCTGGCTTGGCGATTAACATCGAGCGCAGCAAGTCGGAGGCAATTAGTGTGCCAGCGCCGTGATCGGCAACCGACTGATCGTCCTTCAACTTGGCGATGATCTCGTTGAGTTCATCCTGTGATCGGCTTGGGCGAGGGAAGTTCTGTGGCTGGACGAGCTTGCCAGACCAACGCCCCGTGGCTGCGCCATGATAAACCAGCAGCCCGCGCATCCGGTCGTCAGCACCAGCCGCGCTCTCCATGCTATCTAATTTAGCAGTGCTGGACTTTGCGCCGTCCTGCCGCAGCATAAGAACCTTGCGGATCACGGGGTGAAGGTTGGGTAAATCCAACATCCTAGTGACGTGCTGCTTGTCCACGCTTTTTGTGGAGATGCCATAAGCATTCAGCCACTTCACCAGATCGACACCCTTAGTGGCTCCAGTTACTTGGCCTTTAGTTAAACGTGCTATCTCTGCGTCTATATCTTCTTTACTATTGTCGGCTAATACTCTGACGCGCTCAAGTAGATCGCGGTCGAGCATAACGCCTCGGTCGTTGACGCGCTGGTCAAGTAGAAAGACTTGGCGTTCCTGTTCGTCCATTTCGATCAGACGTTCGGCGACGGAGACTTCCGTCCGCACGTCCTGAAGGCAATAGTCGAACAAGGCTTGCATCTTGTCGGGCGTGTTCCACCATGTGTGCGTTCCATCGGCTTTTGTTTTGCGTGGCCGAGCCATGCGCAGCATCAAGCCTTGGCCTGTCTTATCCTTCTGCTGTTCGACGCCGAGAACGTCGGCAGCTTGGCCGAGGGCGCGGGGCAGACCCATCGCGCTGGCCTGTGCCATTGTGCAGAACCATTGCGAGGAGCGAGTGCGCGGCCATTTGTATCGCTCGACCATGATCTTGTTCCAGATCACGCGCTCGAAGTTGGCATTCCAGGCGCGCAACTTACCGCCTTCAACAATGTAGTCTTCGAGGCGCACATCCATTTCCATGTCGGGCGTCCATAGCTTCGGCTCTTCATCGTCGAAGGCGTAGGCCATGCACCAGATGTCCGTGCTGTCGTCGTCGGCGTAGATATAGACGCCGGTCTTACGCAGATCGACAGCACTGCGTGTCTCAAAGTCGATTGATACGATCATGTGATCTCCTTCACCTAAAGGCTGGCACACTCATCCACAGGTAGTCAAGAAAAAATTACTGTTGCGCTGGCGGGGTGGTTTGTGCCAGCATAAGGAGCGCACTTTCAAAACGAGAGGTTTATATGCTGACATTCAAAAAACTATTCGACGCTGGCTTTACAGATTTGGTTAGCGTTATACCGCCTGGCGCTCCGCTGTCGGAGATGTCGAAGATCGCCGCAGATCAGGCGGGCAAGGCGCCAGGCCGGGAGAATGCACAAGGAACATGGGGCGGCTATGCGTGGCAGGGATATACGCCCACGGCTAACGACATCGAGAGGTGGGATCGCAGCCGTGCCAACATCGGCCTGAAAGCCAGCAAGTTTCCAGCCCTCGACATTGATGTAGTCAACGAGAGTTTGGCGCGCATCATCGCAGACATGGCGACAAAGGCGCTGGGCAAAGCACCGCTTCGCATAGGCCGCGCACCTAAACGCCTGTTGATGTATCGTACCGAGGAACACATCGGACGTATGCGACTGCGCTTCAAGGATGGCAAGGGCGTCGAGCAACTCGTAGAGTTATTAGGTGACGGCCAGCAGTATGTCATAGCCGGCGTTCATCCCGTTACCAGAGAGCCGTACACCCTCGACCAAGATATTTCGGTGCGAGGGCCGCGCTGTCTTCGCAAGGTGGGTCGGACACAGGTCGAAAAGTTCTTTGCTGATCTTGTCGAGACGCTGGAAATGACAGGGTGCGAGATCATTCATGCCGATACGGCGGCTGAGAGGGCCGTAGAGAGGCAAAACGTGGATCAGGCAGGGTTAGTAGCTCCGAGCGTGGAAAAGCTCTCAGCGGCCCTTAGAATGGTTCCTAATACGTCTGAGCATTTTCCGGATCGGGACGACTATATCCGGATGGGTTACGCTATCAAGGCTGCGGCTGGGCCTGACAATCAGGGCGATGCCTTGGCGTTGTTCACTGACTGGTCGATGTCGTGGGAGGATGGAAGTAATACAGTTGAGACTATCGAAGCTGACTTCGGCAGGATGCACCCGCCTTACGAGTTGGGTTGGGACTGGATCGAGGGCAAGGCGAAGGAGTTCGGCTGGAAGGCAGAGGTGACAGAATTTGACACCCTTGATCTGGATGACATCGAGTTCTCTGATCTGTTAGCAAGTGATAGCGAAACGCCGGTTGAGTATAGTGACAGTGCATTAGCGAGCCGGCTGGCCAGGTTGCACGTTTCTGACATACGATATGTTGCCGGTGGGATGGGCTGGGTGGCTTGGGATGGGGTCAAGTGGGCGCGGGATGTAGCCAAGAGGCACATGGCCTATACGCGCACCGTATGTTCCAAGGCTTCGGCGGAGGCGCTTGTTCGTATTCAACAACCAGCCAAGGCCGAGAGAGTGGCGGCACGGTGTGCGTCTTGGCCTGTGATGCGCAACGTGGCGCAGATCGCAGAGACTGATCCAATCATGCAAGTGACGGTCGATAGGCTGGATGCGGATTTGTATTTGCTCAACACGAAGAACGGCGTTGTCGATTTACGTACAAGTGAGTTGATGCCGCATGATCGGGCGAAGCTCTGCACGAAAGTAACTAGCGTGGAAGTGGACTTTGATCGTGGTTGTCCGCAGTGGCATGCGTTTCTTAATGAGGCGTGTAATGGCGATGAAGAGTTGAAGGGGTATTTGCAGAGGCTCGCAGGGTATGCAGCCACAGGCAGTACGAAGGAGCATGTGCTGGCGTTTGCACATGGCTCAGGAGGTAATGGCAAAGGGACTTTCCTCGGTGCGTTAGGTGCTATCCTTGGCGATTACGCTGCTGTGGCTAGTGCGGACGTGTTCCTGGCGTCGAATAACCAGAGGCACCCGACCGAGCTTGCGGCCTTGATGGGGGCGCGGCTGGTTCACGCGCAGGAGATCGACCCGTCACGCAAATGGGATGAGGCCAAGGTCAAGAGTCTGACTGGCGGGGATAAGATAAGTGCAAGGTTCATGCGGCAGGACTTGTTCGAGTTCGATCCGCAATTCACGCTGGTCATCGCAGGTAATACTCGGCCTGAGATAACTAATGTGGACGATGCGATGCGCCGGCGTATGCACCTCATCCCGTTCGAGACAAAACCTGCAAAGAAAGATGTAGACTTGCCCGACAAGTTGAAAGAGGAATATCCTGCAATCCTGGCGTGGATCGTGGAAGGGGCAAAGCTATGGCTGGCGCAGGGTCTGGCTGCGCCAGAGGTCGTGGTCAAAGCAACGCAAGAGTATCTTGAGGGAGAGGACGCGCTTGGCCGGTGGATCGAAGAGCGGTGCGTAGTGCATCCCGAAAGTGAGGTCGGGACAACAGACGCGTTTAATGACTTCAGGGATTGGGCGCGTGAGAATAATGAGGCCAAGGGTAAGGACTGGAGCCAGCGCAAGTTCTCGTCAGAAATGAAGCTCAAAGGGTTTGGAGCAACCAAAGATCGGGCGTCACGTACGAAACGTGTGTTCCGTGGTTTGGAGCTATTGCTTGGCGAGGAGGATCAGATTGTCGTTGATGCTTTGAGGATGGATGCGGCTGCGGACTTCTTCGGGGTGAGGGTTTCGTTCGATGATGATGAAGGGGATTTGATGTGAGCGATGTGGTCAACAAGCCAGAGCATTACAGGCAAGGCGGTTTGGAATGTATCGAAGCTATTGAGGCCTCAATGAGCCGCGAAGAGTTCCAAGGCTACCTGAAAGGTAACATCGAGAAATATGTCTGGCGCTATCGTTACAAGAACGGAATCCAGGATTTGCACAAGGCAAGATGGTATCTCGACCGGCTCATCTTGGCCTTGGAAACCTAGAATTGTGGATGAACTGTGGAGGGACGCTTAGAAGTGGCTTGGGGACGGGTTGGGGACGGGTTTGGGGACAGCTAAGTGCTTGATTTTAAACCTTGGGGACGGAAGGGACACTTATTTCCAAGTTAATACCCCTATACGATTCTGTTAGGGCGTCTTAGAACGCTTTAACAAAACCATGGGGGGGTTAAACTCAGAAATAAGTGTCCCTTCCGTCCCATGTGTCCCGGACCATTGAAAAATAAAGAGAATATTTTATCCACATGTGTCCCCAAAGTGTCCCGAAGGCCAACAAACCCGTCCCCAAACGTTGTAATATTATTGCTTTTGGCCGAGAAGTGTTAAGTGTTAAGGCGCTCTAAGTAAGGGCGCTGGACGGGTTAACAGGGAACGCCTTAACGCTTTAACAGGGGGGCGGGTTAATCCCAAAGGTCGTCGCTGTTCGGATCGGGCAAGTCGTCCGCATCGAGATTTGATGAGGACACTTGCTTGATCGGTGCAGAGACTTCGATCGTCTGTTGCTCAGGCTGGCCAAGGTTTAGCTGCTTGAGCGCGTCGAGGTGCATCTGATTGACGTTCACTTGCACCGCCGCTTGCGCTGGCGCGGCCTTGTATTTGTCGGGGTTCGTCACACCCGCGAGCCATTTTCTGGTCTCGACCTTCAAGCGATCAGCGTTGGCCGAAACGCCATCCGATTGGTCGGCAATGTCGAGACACTCTTCCGCCCATGCATCCGCCGCGAGCGCCCTTGCTTGCCGAAAGCGGTCTTGGCGTTCGGGGTCTTGCTTGATCCAGTGATAGAGCGATAGGTTGCTAATCTTCAATTCACGCGCAAGCCCTGCCATTGTCATTCCGCTTGCGATTTTTTCGAGCAGCGTATGCTCGCCGACCTTGTCTAGATTGCTGGCGATTGTGCGCCGCCTGATATGTCCAGCCATGTCATTCCTCATTGGGTTGTTGAACGCTGGACAATATAAAGACGGGCCGACCATTAGGCCAGCCCGTCGGTGTTAGGATATGAAATAGATAAGCCAGCCTAAAAGATAGACGCCCATCACTATGCGCGCATCGCGCGTCTCTCTATCCATCGCGCCGCCTGACGCAAGCATCTGCTATCGTCTCGAATAGCAGCGCAACGGGTTTGCTGACGCGCCGATCTCCCGCTTCGTATCGCCTGATGCAGCGATCAGTCACGCCTAGTGCTTCAGCGGTTGCGCGCTGCGTCCAGCCCAAGTCCTGGCGTATCTGGCGGAACTGTTCGGCAGTCATAGCAGCCCTCTCGATCTGCAAGCTTGCTCAAAGTGACCAACACTTAGGCCATAGAGGCCAGCCGCGTCTCGGTATCGCGTCCGCAAGTTTGCAAGGCGCTGCTCTGTCTCAGCCATTTCGCGCCGCAATGCCTCCCGCTTTCGAAACAATAGCGCACCATCCATGCAGAGGGCGTCCGTTTTAAGTTTGAGTTTGTCCATCAATCGTCCTCTCTCATGTGGTGCCGCAACGCTTCCCGCGCCGCTTCTAAGTTTCGGTCCTTATCTTCGAGCCGTTCGGCAAGGGCAATCGCCAACTCGTGTCCGCTTTCCTTGCCCTCTTCGATTAGGCGTTCAGCTGGTTCGCTGCGCCAATATGTGCGATCTTGTTTCATGCCGCCACCTCTTCGCGTTCATAGTGCCGGGATAATTCCCACCAATTCACCGCGCCCAAGTCTATCCAGTCGCCGATAAACAGGCGCTGGCCCTCCGGCATTGCGGTTAGTGCTTCGTCTACAAAAGCCTCCACGTCGCTGCGCATTGTGTCGCCGTCTATGTCTTCGCCGTCTTCAACTAGCTGCGCCCAATAGTCACCCCAATGAAGGTTGACCGTCCACGTTTGCCAGTTAGTCCAGCCGTTGCAAGTGTTGTCAGCCATTGTCTGTTACCTTTCCTTTTAGCCTGTCTCTTCAGTGACAAGGCGGCTAATCCTTGCCAGACGCGGCCTTGGCCGCGTTTCGACTAATAGGGCTTCATTTGGCGACGTGGAAGCGCGAAGGGTCGAGCAGCGACCAATAGGTGCGCGCACGCCAGCCCATCACGTCGAAATCGCGCTTGTGGGCGTACTCCATGCCGCCAGCGGCCTCATTAAAGCGGAACACGCGCACGTCTAATCCGAAAATAGGCTCCACCACGTCGATAAGGCCAATGTCGCCATTGGGCGCGGCGTATTCTTTGCAGCGAATGAGAGTAGTCATGATCAGTTGCTCCGATTAGAATGAGTAGGAATGCGTGGCGGGCTTGTCGCTGGCGGTGATCGCCACGATCACGCCACGCTTGGCGAAAACGTCATTGGCAGCAGCGCGTGCTTCGGATTCGGTAGCAAAGCGCCACGGCTTGCGATTGGCGTGAACTTCATATGTCATCTCACTTCTCCCTCTTTTCAGGCCAACAAGCGATTGCGCCCATGATTGCGATTATCAAAACAACAAATGCTTCAAATGGCATTTATCCAATCCCCTCGCTGATAGAATCTAGACACCAGTCCGCCATAGCCTCCAAGTCATCGGGGCCATATAGCGGACCGCGCAGATGTGTAATGCATTGATGGCGATAGAACGTCGGAACGCCTAGCGTAGCGAGATAGGCGGCGGCTTCGCTGTAAGTCATTTGCATTTGTATTCCCTTTCCTTTGATTGATTGCTTGAGTAGGGAGGCCGAAGCCTCCCCGTCGGTGTTAGATTGCGGCAACCGCGTTCCATCCGGCCTCTGTGACCATCAGGTACGGGCGCTTGTTGACTTCAACCGCTTTCACCCATCCGCGATTAATAAGAGCAGTTTCGGTTTGCGGGCGAATGTTGAGAAAGTGGCGTTCAGTGCGTTCGAACTCTTCAGCAATGTGCTGTATTGCTTTGTATTGGGCTACAGTCATTTCCTTTTCCCCTTTGCAAAATGAATGACGCTATCAATTGCGGCAATCATCGCCGCGCCAAGCGCTAACAAACTGGCAACGTGAAATATGCCAAATCCATCATTACCAGCATAAACCCATGTGAACGCACTATAGGCGGATGCTGCTAGTGCGAATTTTGTTGAACTTTGCATCATGGTGTTCCTTTCCTTTGCAATGTCCCCGATAATACAGGACCAATGGACCTAGTCAAACAAAATATCTATGCATACGTATGCATAGGCGTAAAACAGGGGAGAGAGACGCCGCCGCAAGCCCTTTTCGGTCCCGCCTCTGCCGCGATTTGGAAAGGCCGTAAAACGCCTTTACACCCGGTCTGCTATGCAAGATATTGATATCAAAGATATCTTTTTATGTATGCGCGCGCTTGGCGCCCTAGCCTTTGCGTTTTTTGGCCCCCCTACCCTGCCGGTCGCGGGGGGTGACGTACGTATAACCTGACAGATACCGATTTTTCGCAGAAACCCCCCTACCCCCGCCACTTCCCGGCCAAGCCCCCCTCACAAAAAAATTATAATTTTTAGCTTGAATAGTGTTAAGGCGCTCGTTATGTACCGCCTTACCAACAAAGGAGATGGAATATGGCTGTTTATGGCTACACCCGTGTGTCCACTGAGGACCAAGTTGAGAATACCAGCCTGGATGATCAGGCCCGCCAGATAAAAGGTATTTCGATTACCCACGATCTGGAACTAGATCACATCTATGAAGAGAAAGGCGTATCGGGCGCGGTCCCGCTCCTGCGCCGAGAAGAAGGCTGCAAGCTGGCGTTTCTTCGTGAAGGCGACACTGTAATTGTATCGAAGCTCGACCGAATGTTCCGTGACGCCAGGGACGCACTGAACGTCATTGGTGATTGGGAGGAGGCCGGAATAAACCTTATTATTAACGGCTATGGCAACGTCATGGACAAGAACAACCCGAACGGTCGTTTCATGCTCGAAATCATGGCGGTGTTTAGTGGTGAAGAGCGCCGCAGGATCAAGGAGCGCGTACTCGCAGGCCGCAGGGCCAAGAAAGAGGCCGGTGGTTTTCTGGGCGGAGAGCCGCCATTTGGTTATTCGTTATCAGGTAAGGGCCGAGGATCGCGGCTGCGCGAGAACCCCGAAGAGCAAGATGCGATTGTGACGATGAAAGCTGCGCGCTTGAAAGGCTACAGTTACCGCGACATAGTCAAGATCATTGCCAAGAAGCATGGCATCGACATCAGCCATGTCACCGTTCGCAAGATCATTACAGGAGAGCATTATGACTTCGTCCACCAGCCCTAAGACAAAGAAGAAGGCTACGAAGCCTAAAACGACAAACCCGTCCAGAGCCGCCAAAGCTGCAAAGGAAGCTGCGGACTTAATGTCCCAGAGCAGCCAGCAGCAGCCAAACTTCTTTTTGCAGTTTTTGAAGAAGTATAAAGACGATCCGGCTGGTTTCGTGCGCGATGTTCTGCGCGTCCGCCCAGACCCGTGGCAAGTCAAGTTTCTTGAAGCGATCAGCAAAGGCCACCGCCGTATCTCGGTGCGATCCGGCCACGGCGTAGGCAAGTCTACTGCGGCATCCTGGGCGATGTTACATTACTTTTTGACGCGCTATCCGGTGAAGGTGGTCGTCACCGCGCCGACATCCAGCCAGTTGTTCGACGCCATGTTCGCCGAACTCAAGCGGTGGGTCAATGAGTTGCCAGATGTTCTGAAGACGTTGGTTGAAGTTAAAAGTGACCGTATCGAACTCAAAGCATCGCCGACTGAAGCCTTTATTTCTGCGCGTACCTCGAGGGCGGAGACTCCCGAAGCGTTGCAGGGTATTCACTCGGACCATGTTTTGCTGGTGGCCGATGAGGCGTCTGGTGTTCCAGAGAGCGTGTTCGAGGCTGCGTCGGGTTCGATGTCTGGCCATAGCGCCACGACCTTGCTTCTAGGTAACCCGACCAGAAACACAGGTATGTTTTACGACACGCACAATCGCCTCAAAGGCGAGTGGAAGACTTTTCATGTGTCGTGTCTCGACAGCCCGCGTGTGTCCGAAGACTTCGTCAAGGAGATGCAACTACGATATGGCGAAGATAGTCCCGCCTATCATGTGCGCGTTCTAGGTAACTTCCCGCCACGCGAAGAAGACACCGTGATCCCCGTTGAACTGATTGATGGAGCTATGAACCGCGACATGGGCGTGAACGAGAACGCTGCTGGCGTGTGGGGTCTGGACGTTGCGCGTATGGGTAGTGACGCCAGCGCCCTAGCCAAGCGCCGAGGTTCCGTCGTCGAAGAGATACAGACCTGGAAAGGGCTGGACTTGATGCAGTTGACGGGGGCTGTCGTGGCCGAATACGAGGCACTGCCGCCCAGCAAGCAGCCAGTCGAGATATTAGTCGATAGTATCGGGCTAGGTGCGGGTGTTCTTGACCGTCTGCGTGAATTGGGCTTGCCAGCCAGAGGTATCAACGTGGCGGAAAGCCCGGCGATGAAAGGCACATACGCCAATTTACGGGCCGAGCTTTGGTTTAAGGCCAAAGCCTGGCTGGCAAATCGTGATGTGAAGATACCTAAAGATGAAGTCTTGTTCGCCGAATTAGCTGCGCCAAGATATAGCTTTACCTCCGCCGGCAAGATGCAAGTCGAGAGTAAAGAAAGTATGAAGAAGCGCGGCCTTGGCAGTCCCGACAAAGCTGATGCGTTATGTCTTTGTCTAGCCACAGATGTATCTACGGCGTTGCATGGATACTCACTGTCCGCCGCAAACAAAGGCCCGCTGCGCAGAAACATTAGGGGGCTTGTGTAATTAGACTATATTAGACTATATTAGACATAGCTCCTCTGCTTAGGGTAGAGCGGCGCGAATAGGGTTTTCCTCCTCTCCTTCCCTTATTCGTTGCTTTAGGGGGTCGGTGCGCGCAATCACCGGCCCCCTTTTATTTAGACAAAACAAAGTGTATTGTCGTGTCTCTGAAAGTTGACGGAGGGGGTCCGTGAATGACAGAGACGAAAACTTGCAGTCGCTGTAATCACGAGCGGCCAATAAAGGAATATTCTAGCAGACGCACGTTCTGCAACAGATGTCATAATCTTAACCGCAGATATAAACTTAACTACGCCGAACTTGTAGATTTGCTTGAAAGTCAGAACGGCCAGTGTGCTATTTGTTCATGTGAGCTAGATGTTGAAACTGACAAACATGGCCGTCAAAGCGTCGTAGATCACTGCCACGACACTAACATTGTACGCGGAATTTTGTGCCATCTCTGTAATCTCATGCTAGGCTATGCAAAAGATCGCGCAGTTGTGTTACAAGAGGCAATTCTGTATTTGGACAAAAAGCGTTCCGCCGAGCGTAAATAGGACAAACTAGATGGCGAAATACCGCGACAACAGTAAACCCTCCGACGAGGAAATTGACATGGCCGCTAACGGCGAGATGCCGGAGGACATGGAAGAAGAGGAGTTTCAGGGCGTCACTGAAGACGACTTACACGGTATTGTCTCAGCCGAGATAGATGACGCCGTCGATTATGTTGATGATGTTATCAGCCCCCAGCGAGCGACAGCCGGCGAATATTACAAAGGCGAGCCGTTCGGAAACGAAGAAGAAGGTCGCAGCCAAGTCGTATCAATGGACGTGCGCGACACCGTCCAGGCTATCATGCCGTCAATCATGCGCGTGTTCTTTTCCGCCAACAATGTTGTCGAGTACGCGCCGAACGGGCCGGAAGATGTGCAGAGCGCCGAGCAGGCGACGGAATACGTCAACTACTGTCTGACCCGCGATAATAACTTTTTCAACGTCTGTTACTCGTCTTTCAAAGATGCGCTGATCCGTAAGAACGGTATCATGAAAATTTGGTGGGACGAAGAGAAGAATGTCGAGACTATCGACTATACTGGACTAGACGAACAATCCTTCACTGTTCTGGTATCCGACCCTGACGTAGAACTTCGTGACGTTGAAATTGAAACCTCGGAAACAGAAACTGTCGGCCCCGATGGTATGATGATGATGTCGCAGACGCCTGCGACGTACTCTTGCACCGTTGTCCGCACAACAACTAAGGGCCGCGTTGCTGTAGCGTCTGTTCCGCCTGAAGAGTTTCTGATCGACCGCCAAGCGAAATCTCTGGAAGAAGCCGAATTTGTCGGCCACCGCCGGTATGTAACTGTCTCCGATCTTGTTAAGATGGGCTACGACCTCGACGAGATTGAAGACCTTGGCTACGAAACAACCGAAGACTTTAATGGGAACGAAGAAGCCTTCGACCGGAATCCGGACGCAACGATACTTGGCGCGGGCCGAACAGACCTCGCAAGCCGTAAGATCGAATATATTGAAGCGTACCTCTATGTAGATATGGACGGCGACGGTATCGCCGAACTGCGCCGTGTCTGTGTCGGGGGCAGCGCCTACCGGATTTTGCACAACGAACCGTGCGATCACATCCCGTTTGTAGACTTTTGTCCTGATCCAGAGCCACATACCTTCTTTGGTATGTCGATTGCGGATGTCGTTATGGACATCCAGCTTATCAAGTCGAATATCCTGCGTAATATGCTCGACAGCCTGGCGCAGTCTATCCACCCGCGTACTGCTGTTGTCGAAGGTCAAGTCAACCTCGAAGACGTAATGAACACCGAAGTAGGTGGTATCATTCGTATGCGCGCACCGGGCATGGTGCAGCCGTTCTCCCAGCCCTTTGTCGGCCAAGCAGCGTTCCCGATGTTGCAGTATATGGATGAACTGCGTGAGAACCGCACAGGTATCAGCAAGGCCGCTGCGGGTCTTGATGCAAACGCGCTTCAGTCGTCTACCCGCGCTGCGGTCGCGGCGACAGTCACCGCAGCACAGCAGCATATTGAACTCATCTGCCGTATTTTTGCAGAGACGGGTATGAAGAGCCTGTTTAAGAAGGCGCTGTATCTTGTGACGACGTATCAAGACGCGCCGCGTATGGTTCGTCTGCGCAATCAGTTTGTGCCGATTGACCCGCGTGTGTGGGATGCGAATATGGATGTTCTCGTCAATGTTGCGCTTGGCACTGGAACTAACGAAGAGAAACTGGCGTTCCTCGCACAAATCGCCCAGAAGCAGGAAATGCTGATCCAGCAAGGCGGTGTGCAGAACAACCCGCTCGTTGATCTGGGGCAGTATCGTAATACCCTGGCGCAGATGTTGGCTTTGGCTGGGTTCAAAGACCCCAATATGTTCTTTAAAGACCCTGCCACTCAGCCACCACCGCCACCTCCCCCGCCACCGCCACCTTCGCCTGAAGAAATCTTGGCGCAAGTGCAGGCGCAATCTATTCAGGCCGACATCCAGAAGAAAGCCGCCGAACTTGAACTTGAACGCGAAGAGATGCTTCGTAAGGATGATCGTGAGCGCGACAAGATCGATGCAGACGTAATGTTAAGAGCAGCGGAAATCGAGGCAAAGTATAACACTCAAGTTAATACCGCCAGCATTCAAGCCATGATGCAGCGTGACCGCGAGTTTATGAAGCAGGCCATGCAGCCTGCTCCGGCTCCGGCTCCTGCGCCGATGCCCATGCCTGCCCCAGAGCCTGCGCCGATGCCGATGCCGGAAGGCCCGATGCCACCAGAAGGGATGATGTAATGGCGCTACTTCCTACCATGTATGATCCGCTCGTTACTCCAGACACGATAGCGTCCCTGCTGCCGCGCGCTGAGTATCAAGGCGGCCCTGCGCAAATTACGATGCCTTCTGCGCCGCCTATTACGAATACGCGAGCGGTGCAAGTTGCGCCGGAGCAGAAAGTGACTGCATCAGTCCCAACGCCTACACCAACTCCGACCCCTACGCCAACACCTACGTCTGCACTTGAAAACTATGACCTTGGGAACTTTGACCCGCAGGCATTACTAAACATTACTAGCCAACTTCTTCAACCTAAACTGGAATATGATCCCGCAAACGTAGTGTATTTTGACACGGGGACAAAAGTCGGGGTGCCAGACCCAGCTACGGGTAAGATGGTTAAGCGTAACTCCGCACCGGTAGTATTCCAGCCAGGCGAGACTTACACGATGCGTGACCGCCAAGGCAACGTCATTGCCACGGCCACGACATTGGAAGAATTGCAGAAGCTGGCGGCTTTATCAGAGGAAGTGCCGGGATACGTTCTAGATAAACCCGAATACGTTGGCATGTATAAAACCGGAACGACCGAAAAAGTTCCAGATGATCTTGGGTTTCTTGGTACAGCTTTAGATGTCGCGTTGCCAGTGATAGGCACAGCGGTTCCTGGTTTAGGAACTATAGCTGGCGCAGCTTTAGGTTCGGCGCTGTCTAGCACCGTGCAAGGCCGTTCTCTTGAAAACACATTGTTGCGCGCTGGCCTTACCGCAGCCGGAACGGCGGCGGGAGGTTCGTTATTAGGTGAATCAGCACCAAGCGCCGGCGGCGCTGCGGGCGGCGCTGCGGGCGGCGCTGCGGGCGGCACTGCGGGCAGCACTGCGGGCAGCACTGCGGGCAGCACTCTTTCTACTGTCGGAAACGTGATCATAGTTCCCGGTACAGTGCCAGCAGCAACGTCC
>Ga0208427_1000435_pt1 | contig 18065 bp, 19 predicted proteins | sample DEB08_DNA_FD_184532 | JGI IMG/M metagenome (GOLD analysis project Ga0208427, IMG submission 184532) | Aqueous microbial communities from the Delaware River and Bay under freshwater to marine salinity gradient to study organic matter... | ecosystem: Environmental > Aquatic > Marine > Coastal ...
ATTCATTGTAATATACTTTAAAGTTTTGATCAAAGTAATTTAACAATGAAGTTATGAAATTGGTAACCATTTTTTCTTTATTGTTTGTAGCAAGATGTTCTGGGTTTGCACAGGTAGCGAATATGTCAAACTTAACATCTAACGGTAGTGTGGTTATGAACTCTTCTAACCTATGACCAAATAACATATCATAGATGAAAAAATGAATATTATTAAACTTTTGTAACAATGTTATAAAGTATTGAAATCTAACATTACGAAGAATTTTATCGTAATTATGAAATTCAGTATCCATGTATTTTTCATAACCTTCTTCTAATACCTTTAATGTAGTATTAACATCAAAATTGGTAAATATATCTGGTTGTACCTGAACTAAATCTCTATTACCAAACATATCTATATTATTATGTTGTATTAGATAATCATCAGCTCTAGTTACTTTAATACTAGGTAATGCATTTAAACCAAACTCTGAATCTCTAATTGTATTAAAAACCAACCCATCCATTGATAAACCTATACCGTTTTTACCTAAAACTAAATCTGATAAATTCTCATCACCATAATGTACATCAACAAACTTAAGTTTTGAACTACTATCTATAGCTAGTTTAACGTTATTTCTAATACTAGTAGAAAGATTACCATACCAGATTAATTTACCTGGTTCAATGTTAGCTTTCTTTCTATCCTCAATTAGCTTTAAAGGGGTTGTATGTCTTAGGTAATATAACTTACGAAAGGTCTCACAAAGGAATCCTTGTTTACAAAATCTAAATTGTCTAAATCTGCTTTCATCGTCTGGATCAGTAGGGGTGTTATAGCCAATAGAATGATAAACAATGTTTGTATAATTTTGTTCATCGGTGTAAAACCAATCAGGTGTGTCGTGTATCTCTTTATAATAGAAGTTTTGTTCTTTTTGGAGATAAACAATTAATCTATCACCATAATAACCAAGTTCTTTTAAATCTCTTTCAACAAAAACCTTTTCATCTGGATGATAGTTATTAACTAAACACTCGGGTATGATTAAAACAGCTGGTTTATATTTTTTGAGTTCGTCTTTTAGAAAGAACCAATCTATTTTATTAAAATTACCTCCAAGACTAGGCGGTATATAACCACCAATATTAAACTCATAAATTACAGGACCATCTTCACATAAAAAGACGATCATATCATAATTGAATATAGTGCAATCTGGAGCAGGTTTATGATCACCTAATCTTGCGTGATATTTTACAAATGGCATTTAATAATTTATCTACTAAATCCAGTACCACCAGGGTCTTTACTACTTCTAGGATTAGTGAAGTAAGATGAGAAGTCCATTTTACCACCACCATAATTAGCAGCAGGTGCTGATTGATCTTCTTCATCTGATGCAGGTGTTCTATTTGTTGCAAACTTACCACCCATACCGCTTACAATAAACTCACCGGTGATCTTAATAGAGTTAGGATTACCAAATTCATCTTTACCGTAATCAACATCAGTAATAACGATACCTTCATGCTCACTTGTATCACCATATTTATCTGTTGTATAATTACGTAAAATTTCATTACCTAATACTCTTGTTATATGATAAGTTAATGCACCGGCAACAGCATTCGATATATCTTGTTCTTCAAATATATCACTTAATGGTTGTTCACCATTTAATACCGCTAAATAAACATCTTTACTAATTGCACCTCTCATTTTACCGTCTTTTAAACGTACACGGTCTGATAATGCAGGTATATTCTTAATTTCTGAAATCCATTTTTGTAAAGGTTGTTCTTTTACTTCATTACCATCAAAATTGACCCTAAAAGGTGTCGTTAAAGCGTTTTGTAAATTAGGTACTCCTTTTTTAGTTACATATATACCAGTAATAACATCAAATCCAAAATTTTGAGCAACAGGTTTAACTTTTTCTCTTAATGAGTCTAAAGCACCTTTATCATAATTAATAGCTCTTGAAGTCTCTTTAACTTCTGGTTTTGGTTTTAAACCCGGTCTAGTCTGTTCACCTTTTCTGTTAACCTTTTGAACAAATTGATTAATACCATGAAAAGCTAATATTTTAGCATCACCGTAATTTACAACATTTTCCTGACCTTCAATGTATTCGGTGTTAATAAACTTAGTAGGGTCGTTCCACATACCTAAGTCTTTTAATTCATCTACTATTTCAGGTAAAGCAGAGTTCATAATAGAAAGAATAGTCTTACCTTTTTCCCTCATACCATGACCTTCAGGAAATCTATTATTAAGGGTGTCAATAGTTATACCTTGAACGTCTTCAATCTTTTGTGAACCACGATCTAAAGCAAACTGTCTTTTAAACGTTTTATTTTTTTCGTCAGGTACAAGTTTAATACTTAAATTAACACCATCCAGTTTTACTGTAGACTGACCTTTATTCAGTTTATCAACGGCGTCGTAGAATACATTAACTAGATCGCCAAATGTATTAACATTTGGTAAATCAAAAGGGTGTTTCATATGACCAGCAGCTCCACCTTCGTTGAGTACTGACATATACTTCTCAAAAATTAATTCTTCTTCAAATTTCATGACTTTAGTTCAATACTAACACCTTTAGATCTACTATCTATACCAGCGTCGTAACTTAAAATACCTTCTTTACCAAATTTACGAACTAGCCTATATGTTTCTAAAAATCTTTCTTTAACATTATCACCTTTAGGCATAAGTGGTAAAGCAATTAGATCATTATTCATAAACAATATTACTTTAAATCCTTCATGTTCTCTGTATTGTGCGATTTGTAAAGCAGCAATAATTGTCTTCATTTCAAAATAATTTCTATTTACTGCTAAATCTCTTAATAAATCAGGGGTTAAAATTTCACCCAACCCTTCTCTAAAAGCTTTTTCATCATAATTAGCTTCACTACTAATTTCCAGAAAACCTTGTATAATATCCTTTTTATCTAAACCCCAATCATGTAAAAAGAAGTTTGAAAATACTTCAGTAGATGATTGTTTTTTAGAACCTGCAATTTTATTATTTTTTGAATCAATATAATTAGATAATGTATTAAAAAACATTTCTAATCTACTATCAACAGATTTAATTTTACCTGCTGGTATATAACCACGATTAATATCGTTTTGAAAATTTTTCTTTAATTGTGATAAGTTAGATATATCAGGTGTTTTGTCCAAGTTTTGTTCAAGTTGTTCGATATTATCAATAAAACGATTTATCTCTTCTACTTGTCTATCGTTAACAACGGGCATAACACTTTGAACAAGATAAGTTTTTAATTTATTTCTTGCTTTACCAAGTAATGCATGTTTAGCTCTTACTTGTTCAGCAGTATTAATATTTTCGCCTTTTTTGTCTTTAAGTAGTTTAGGTAAAGCCTTTACTGCACCAAATGCATTGCCTGTTTTACCTGGTCTACCACCAACACCTTTTACCTCTACCTCACCAAAACCCGGAAAATAAAGATCACCAACTTTACCTTTTCTACCATTGGAAAACATTGTAATTGCAATTTCACCTTTACCTACACCAACATTAGCAATAGAAGGGTTGACATCAGCAATTTCAAAAACTGTGTCTTCAGAGTTTGAAAATGCTTCATCTGATGCTTCCATTAACGGTTGTAAAGCTGAAAACGTTTGTTCTTGTTCAGCTGCATTAATAAGATCGTTTAAAAATGCAGTTTGTGATTTTTTATTAGTATGGAATTGTTTTAACGCTAAATTATTAACGTCTGAAGTATCTTCAATAGCAGTCATTACCGGTCCTAAAATTTTACGTACATATTCTTTACTACCGGTTCCCTCACAATTTTCTTTCCAACCACAATCACATAAAATATCATCTACAATTTTAAATACCCCACCTGATTTATTAGCAATTGTGCGTTCAAGTTGATCAGCCATTTTATCATTAACATACCCCACAATTCTAGATTTTTCATCACCATCTGCTTTGAATAGTATTTGAACATCCTCGCCTATAATTTTTTGTCTTGGTGGTTTAGGCACGGGTTTGTACGCGCTATTTGCGTAAATGTCTGCTAATGATTTGTAGGGTTTGCTCATATTAATAATCTATGTCTGGGTCATCAGAAAATGTATTCATGAAAGCTTTCATTTTAGATAAAACTTCACGACCATTTTCTTCATTAATTTCATCGTCTAAAATTTCAGGTGGAATAGAACCTTCAGTTGGTTCTAAAACTAATGCTTTACGAATTAACCTAATTAACTCTACTTCACCTTCTGGTGTCATTTGCTTTACTTCAGGTTCTGGTGCAGGTTCAGCCGGTGCTGCGGGTGGAGCTGCAGCTGGGTCAGGAGCAGCAGGAGGCATAGACATTTGAGCAGTTGGGTCAACAGGCTGCTCTTCAAGCATTTTATACTTGTTGTTTATAAGACCGAAAAATTTGCTTTTAGTTTTAATCTTCATGATGCGTCTCGTAATGCTTGTTCAATCTCTGAAGTGTTTCTATTGTAAACGTCAATTGCTTGTTTAACGAGTTTTTCTCTCTTTCCAACAGCTTTACTTGCTTGACCTCTTGTTCCAACACCTGTCATACTACCTAATTTACCTGCTTGTCTTGCGTGTTGTTCAACTGCTTTATCCACATCATATTTTAAACCGGAAGTTTTAACTCCACCACCGGCTCCAGCAGCTGTAATTTCTTCTTCGTCTTTAGCTGGTTTAAGTAAATCGTCAATTGCAAAATAAAGCTTACTAATATTAGCATGAAGGCTAGGATTATCTTTATGTTTTTCGACTGCAAGAGCAATTACGTCATTATCACTAACTAATTCTTTAATAGCATTTAAAACATCACGCCCTATCGTGATCTTTTCTTCGTCTTCTGAAACATAATTATCAAACCCTTCTTTAAGTGCTTGGTCAAATTTCATATCTATATTTATTTAAAAGCAATCTGTTTAGTTTTCATATCATTGAAATAATCACCTGATAGAAAATTAAGACCATTCTTAGAAGCAAACTTTTTTACCTTTTCAAATGTAAAGTTCTCTACTTTGAATGAATTAACTGTATTAATAATTCGAATTAATGTACCTTTAGCTCTACCATCATCTATAGTTAACAGATGACTAAAGAACTCTAAGCTCTTACTTGATATAACTATTTTAATAGGTAGTATATTACGAATCTTTAACAATATGTTAGTTATTAAAGTTAAATATACAGTCTCATCTATGTAATTCAATATCTCACTCTCGTAAAACTGAGTATTATTAAAGTAAAGTATGAGTTTGTTGTTAGATTTTACAGAATTAAGATAATCAACTGTACCTTTAACCGTAAAATGTGTAAGAATCTTATAGAAATCCTTATTTTTTTCTAAATTAGTAGTTATCTGGAAAAGATGTAGTTGATCTAATAGATCTTTATCGAATGTGGAATGAATATCCTGAAAATCGATTAGTAGTAGATTATAATCATTTAATTCCAATCTCACAATTCAATTATAAGACTATAACCAATTAAGTTCAACTCTTTTTAATTTTACCTAACCTTAAATTAATTATACCGTTGTAGAACTTATCTTCATGTAATAGAACATCATTATCGAATTGCATTTTAGCTTCATAATATGCTAACTCTGATTTTGAATTACAGAACCTAACTATTTCAAATATAAACTTGTCTTTTCCGTACTCAATAAGATCATGATTAACTTTATCAGAAGAAGATGTATAAGTTTTCCAATCTGTTTCTTTTATTACATGTCTGCGGCGAGTTTTACCTTTAAGAGGAGGAAGTTTTGCTACTTTTCTAGCCTGTTTCTTTCCGATATATTTTTTCCCAGTAACAGAATTAGTAATAACGTAGATAAAGCCGAAGAAGTCCTCGGGTATCTCATCTCTTTCTCCATTATAAGTCCAATGCCCTAAGTTATCAACCATTATTCTGAAAATAAGTTTCTATATTTTTTGAAGATCCAATCTTCGGGGTGAGTAAACTCTTTTGCTCTTTCAAAGTTATCTTTTATAGCTTCTTTTCTATCTGTATAATCTTTTTCAGTTAAGTTAGAAACTATATTCAATAATTCTTCTCTAGTTTCAAAAGTAATAATACCATCCATATTAAAATAATCTTTAATATTAGTACAACCTTTGTAAATTGGAATAGTACCTGTAAGAAAACTATCTACAATTTTGTCTGAAAAGAAATATTTTTCGAATACATTTTCTATCTGTATTGAAAACATATAATCTTTTAATGTCTTTACTTTTGTAACATAGTTTTTATATTTTAACGGACCGTAAACTTCTAAACCTTCAATATCCTTAGATTTCAAATAATTACCCGTTTGGTATCTAAACATATGACCTTCCCACCAATTTTTATCTGAAAAGTATAATGAAGCTAATTTAGTTTTGTCATATATTTGAAATTCAGATTTATCATTTAGTAATGTAGTACCAAATGGATAGGGGTAAACATTATCAAAACCTTCATTTAGTAACTCTTCGTTATGAGTAAATATAGCTTTGAATTTTTTCCTAAATGATTCACTTCGTTTTAAAAATACAATTGGTTCGCCAAACCCCTCTGCGGGTTCTCTTAATATGTAAAACAAATTTATATCTTTAGGAACCGGTCTGTTAAAATCATATAACGTGTCATCCTCTTCCCATCTACATAATGGGTGAACACTATAATCACCGTCTTCTTTACGGTTTAAAAGAATACCTGTTCTATCTAAAACAAATACATCTTTAATATGTTCATATTTTTCGGAGTCTTTATTGAAATCTAATGTGTTGGGTACATTTTCATGTACATCTATATCTCTTAATCTAACTAACTTAACAAGTTCAGGTAGAATACATGCGCTAAAACTATTAAGATTACAAATTTCAAAACCGTCTTCATTTATATTATCGGGATTACTACCTGACGATATTGTATCAACGCATCTAAACAGAATTTCTTTCATATTATTTTTTCTTACTCTTTTTTTTACGTTTTTTGGTCTTATTTCTTCTTTGAACCGCACCTAACGCAAAAGGTCTTCTATAATCACCGGGAGCATAAGTATCGCCAGAAAATTGTGATGAGTCCCAACTACCTAAAGCACCACCTGACCCAGCAACATTACCATCTTCATCAAGTAACTTTAAAAATAATTTCTTGAACGTTGACATTAATAGTATTTATGCTACTATCTATTTAGATGTCTGATACATTAGATCAATACAATAACGAACTTAAAGAGCATTTAGTGTTAGATGAGTTTAATATTAAGGATGCTCAAATGAAGTTACCTGGTCGTAAACACTTATGGGTTGGTAGGTTGATGAGACATAAACAAGAAAAGAATAATCTTATTGCTAAGAAAAAGCAAATGGTAGAAAAACTCACTAAATCAATTCAAGAACAAAGTACTGTTAGACTTTCAGTTCCTGCTGCTGAAAAAGTAGCTTGGAACACCGAACCTATCAAAAAAATAAATTCAGAAATAGCTGAACATGAATTGTTAATTGAGTTCTTAGAAAAAGTTGAGAAAATTATGAGTGGTATAAGTTATGATATAAAAAATATCATAGAAATTCAAAAACTCGAAACAATGTAATGAATAAACCTAAACTAATTTTGTTTGATATTGACGGTGTACTAACTGATGGTAAAGCTTTCTATGATAGTGTTAGTTATGTACCTTATAAACAATATAACTATAAAGATATAACTGCTCTTCGTCGTTTTAAAAAGGAACTAGACATTGACGTTGCTCTTTTTACAGGTAGTAAAGAAATTAACCAAGGGTATGCTAAAAGTAAGAAGATAAAATGTTATTATGTTAACCCAAATGTAACTAACAAAGTAGAAAAACTTATTCACATTTGTAATCTAGATAATATAAAACCTTCTCAAGTTGGTTATGTCGGCGACGATATGCAAGATTATGAAATAATGAAAGCAGTTGGGTTTAAATATTGTCCAAGTGATGCAATTTACGACATTAGAAACATTAAAGGTGTAAATGTATTACCTATACGTGGTGGTGAAGGTGTAGCTGACTGCGTTTTTTCAACAATCAAATATAATTTAAAAAATGATGAATATTGTTATTCCAATGGCCGGAAGAAGTTCTTCCTTTTCTGATAAAGGTGTTGATACCCCTAAACCTTATATAATGATTAAGGATAAGCCTATGGTTCAATGGGCTTATGAATCACTTAACTTAGATGAATACGCTGATACCGTTGTTTTTATTGCTTTAGAAGAACATAGAGAAAAATATGATGTAGATAATTTGATATCTAAGTTTTGCAGTAAAGCTAAAGTAAAATATCTACATGAAGTTACTGAAGGTCCTGCTGAAACACTTTATAAGGCAAAAGGCCTTGTTAATGATAGTGAACCACTTTTACAAACCAATGTTGATCAAATATTAGAATGGGATAGTAAACGGTTTATTGATTTTATTAAAGATGAAGATCCAGATGCAGCATTAGTTACAATTAATGTTGTTGACCCTCATTACAGTTATGCAAAATACACACCAGATAGGGTTGCAGTAGAAGTAAGAGAAAAGGAAATTATATCAAACGACGGTCTTATTGGTACACACTACTGGAAGCATGCTGGTGATTACTTCGCATCATTTGAACAAACAAAAGATAAAGACATTAGATACAATAATGAGTATTATGTTTCATTAACATTCAATGAACTAATAGCAAAAGGTAAGATTGTAAAAGATTTTAAACTTAAACAATCTGAAAAACAAAACGTTGTGGGTGATGTACCAAGTTTAAGTCAATATGAAGATAGACTCTGATTTAACCATTTTAATTCTATCATCAGATCATTACCAACCAATAATTAAGGTATGGGAAAAGTATTTTACTAAACATTGGTCTAGTTGTCCTTATAAAGTTGTATCTGTTTGTAACTTAAGTCACTATGATAGTAAAGTGATTAATTTTGAAACTACTAATATTGAATCACAACCAGATGCTTCTCATTTTAAGGGCATGCTATTACATGCATTAGATAAAATAGATACCAAATATATTTTATACATGTGTGAAGATCAAATTATAGTTAAAGACGTAATAACTGATAATTTTACACAAGCTATTAGTTATATGGATAAACATGATATAACCAAAATTAGATGTTTATCAATGCCTGAACCTGATACTGAGTTAGATATTGAGGAAGGTATTATTAATAATAAAAATTTCGGTTTTATTTCACTTGAAAATGAATATAGGAATTCATTACAAGCTGCTATTTGGAATAAAGATCGTTTTGTTGAGTTACTTAAAACTAGAGAAGAGGTGTTTTCTGGTTGGGTGCTTGAAACAGATGAAAAATTTAGAGATTATTCTAAGAAATGGAAATATATGTCTTGTAAACACGGTAAAGGTGGTACGTTTATAGATAGATATGAAGGTATGGGGGATTCACCTCTTCTTAATTATGTAGAGTTGGTAAGATGGGGTAAATTTGATAGATTATATATTGAATATTTCCGAGAAATGTTTACTAAAGATAACTTTAGTGTTGATACCCCTGAATATGAAAAGTTTGGTGCTGGTAAACCTTTGGAATGGTTTCCTGAGTAACTTGATACTAGTTGTTTTTACTATATATTATCATTAATGGCTACATTTAAGTATGATAAGAAGAAAAAGAAAGCTTCTATTAAGACAGATAACTTAGACTTAGTCAGAGAACACTTTTCTTACCCTAACGAAGGTGCTGTATTTGCAAGACGTAGAGGTGCTTGGTACATGCCTTCAAGATCCTATATTATAACCCCTGCTGGTAGTTATGATGTTGGTATGACTTTAGATATAATCAAATATCTTAAGAAGGAATTACCTAATGAACAAATTATACTCGATGAAAGTATAAAAGATATAATTCACCCTGTTATTAATGCAGAGAAAGCATCACTAGCTTTAGAGTTAAGAGATTATCAAGATGAAATTGTAGGTGAGTGTGTTAAGTTTGGTAGAGGTGTTGTTGTACTAGCAACAGCTGGTGGTAAAACACTTACCATGGCTAATCTACTTGAACGAATTTATAAATCAGCTGAAAATAAAGAAACTTGGAAAGCTTTAATTATAGTACCTGACTTAGGTCTTGTAAATCAAACACATTCTGACTTTGAAAATTATAAAGTTAGTTTTACACACGGTAAATGGACCGGTAATAACCCTGTTAACTTGACGGATAACGTAGTTGTAGCTAATATGGGTATACTTCAAAGTGATAAGAGTGATATTGACTGGATTAATTATGTGGATGTACTTATAATTGATGAGGTACATAAGATAAGAGCTAAGAATAAAATCAATAAAATTGTAACTAAAATCAATACTAGTAACAAATTCGGGTTTACTGGTACGTTACCTGATAATGATGCTGATATGTGGAACATATTCGGTAAAATCGGACCCGTTATATATGAAAAGGGTAGTTATGAGTTACGATTAGAAAATTATGTTAGTAATGCTCTTGTACAAGTTGTTAAACTTAACTATAAAAACAAACCTCGTTACTCTACTGAAATAAGCGACCCAGGTGAACGTTATAGACAAGAGTTTGAGTTCTTATTTACCAATCCTTTTAGGAACAAAGTTATTAAAAAATTGTCTACTGGTGTAAAAAAGAATACTCTTATATTGGTAGACTTTATTAGACATGGTGAAGAGTTATATAACGTATTAAGTGAAGATAAAAGCAAGGATGTTTACTTTATTCAAGGAGATGTTGATGTTGAAGAACGTGATAAAATTAAAAGACTTATTGAAAGCAATGATAACGTTATCTGTATTGCTATTAGTAAAATATTCAGTACTGGTATTAGTATTAATAACCTTCATTACATTATTTTTGCTTCAGGAGGTAAAGCAAAGGTTAAAATATTACAGTCAATTGGTCGTGGATTACGTCTTCACAAAAACAAAAACAAACTAGTTATTATTGATATTGCTGATCAGTTAAGATATAGTACACAACACTCAGAAAAACGTATTGAGTTATATCAAAAAGAAAATATTCAAACAAAAATCGTTGATTTTTACGAGAATAGTTGATATATGGGTTCCTTATTCTAATATCTAATTAGAATGCAAGCTAAAAAACCAAAAAACGGTCAAAAGATTAAACCCAAGAGTAAAGAACATTACGTAAACTCTCGTGAATTTAAAGAAGCAATTGCACGTTATTATGAGTCTGGTAATTGTGATGACCAGTTAGGTGAAATGATTACAAAAATAGCTCATGGTTTGAGTTATGCTCCTAATTTTATCAATTATTCATACAAAGATGAAATGGTCGGTGATGCTGTAGTTAAAATGTTCACAGCGTTGTTTAATAAAAAGTTTGATCTTAATGCAGTAGATAGTAAAGGTAACAAATATAACCCTTTTTCATATTTTACCACAATTGCATTCCATGCCTTTATTAATCGTATTAAGAAAGAAAAGAGACACTTCGATGCTGTTAATGAATATAAGGAACGAGTTTATGAAGAACTTATGAACAGTGAAGAGGTCGAACAAAGAGTTTATGTCCGACCTCAATCAGAAGATGATTTAAGTTACGATTAAGCAAATTCTTTGACAACGTTCCACACTTTGTAGAATTGTCTCATACTTTTTCTAGCTTCATTTTCGGCCCCGTAATCAACAAATGCGGGGTCGTTTTCCCCATCATGAGGCCAATCATCGAAATGAATACAATAAGGCTTTCTTAACAAGTAGTAAGCACTAAGAATAATTTCTTCAGTAAAGAAATCTGATTCAGGTGGTCTTGTAGCTGCAAGAGCTTTCAAACCAGTTTCGTAAAATTCAAACAACTTATCAAATTCTTTAGTTTGTAATCCAATCACACCACCTACTAATTGATACTTCATCATAGCTTCTTGTTCAGTTAAACCATAATCTTCAATTAGTAGTTTAGTTAATCTTCTTACATGGTGACTATTATACCAAATATTGCTATGTTTAAATTCAAACATACCATGTTCGGTAATTAAGTTATCTAACCCTTTACCAATTTCGGGGGTATAAATGTTATTTTTGTTCCAAGGCCAATAATGACGTTTATCAAAGAAGTTATTAATCTCGACACCACCTTTACTAAACGGTGTAAGAGCCCAATGAGTAATACCTGAATCAATCCAACAAAAGTTTTCTGTATTGAATGGGTTTTCTTCAGCAACACTCTTAACAAAATAAAGTTTTCTATGACATAAGATTTCACACCTAGCATGAAAGAATCCTGGTTCATCTGGATTTGTTTTCTTACGTTCAGCTGCTTCCCAAGTCTGATACTCAATACAAGCTTCTCTATGTTCTTTAATTATATCTTTAAATTTGAAATCACCAATTTCACTCTTAACGATCTTCCATCTTTCTTCACCTGTAACTAGAGTAAGGTATTCAAGATAACGTTTTACTTTGTGATAACCTCTGTCATCGCAGTGTACCACGATTGGTAAGCCAAAGTTGTAAATGTTCTGTAAAGATGAGAAGTAGTATTGTTCTTGCCAACTACGACCCCCATACTCACCTTCTCTATCGCTAAAATAAATTCCTGTAACTAGTGTAGTACTCATGGATTATGCTTTGTTATAATATATTATTAAAAAAGTGAAAGATCTCTACTTTAAACAACCTAGAATTTGTTGTATATCCGATATTCATTTAGGGGTTCATCAGAATAATAGTAATTGGCATAAAGTACTGCTAGATTGGGCTAATTGGTTACATACAGAATTGCAAGCTAATGAGATTGAAGACATAATGATATGTGGTGATCTGTTTCATTATAGAGATGAAATTGCAGTTAACAGTCTTCATGTAGCTAATGAATTTTTTGATATACTAAAGTCATATAATATTGTAATGATAACAGGTAATCATGATTGTTATTATAAAGATAACAGTCTAGTTAACTCATTATCTATTCTTAAAGGTAGACCTAATGTCCGTATTATTGATAAACCTGAATTTGCTAAAATATTCGATAAACGTGTAAGTTTTTGTCCGTGGGGTACTAAAATAAGTGAGTTAAAACCAAGTGATATTATATTTGGTCATTTCGAGTTAGTTGACTTTAAGATGAATAACTTCAAAGTATGTGATCATGGTGATACTCCTGATGATATGCTTGATAAAGGTAAAAAAATTATTACTGGTCATTTTCATTTAAGAGAACATCGTAAATTTGATAATGGTGAGATTTTATATCTTGGTAACCCTTTTCAGATGGACTTTGGTGATGCTGGTAGTACTAAAGGTTGGTATGAGTTAGACTTTAACACTTGTGAGACCACCTTTTATGAAAATAAAATATCACCCGTACATATTAAACTACCGTTAAGTGAGTTAATCAAGTATGATGGTATTACTTCAGAACTTAAAAAGTTAATGAAAGGTAATATTATCAAATTAGTTGTTGATAAGAATGTAGAACCTGATGATCTTGATATAATTGTAACTGTGTTGAATGGTCTTAAGCCGTTTATGTTTAATCTTGATTACGATATCAATTTTAATAAATTTTCAGTAGAGGGTGAATTAGATTATCAATATTCTGGTGTAGATTATGAAACAGCTATATCAGAGTTTGTTAACATGTTAGATATTAACAATAAAGCTGAGGTAATTAATTACACCGTAGAATTATATAAGTCATGCAAAATATAGGAATAGTTTTATACACAAGAGGTAACAATTCTAAGAATTTAAAAAACGCTCTTTCTGCAATTGAACACCTCAAAGACCAAACTATAGTTGTGTGTGATGGCCCTAAACCAGAATTGCCTATTCTAAAAGATTTTACTGTTAAAGAATTTAAGAGAAGTATTCATAGTGCCGGTTGCTATAACTATGGTGTAAGACATTTCTTAGATAAAGATGTAGAACATATTTTTATACTCGGTGATCAACTAATGATTCTAGATGATGATGTTTTTACTAACTATATTAAGGTTAGTGAACAGACTAACATTGAATTTCTTGCATATTCAAGAGATGAAGATGACCCTTTTGGGGAAAAGAATAATAACAGACTAACTGTTGAACTTAAAGAAGGTATGCAGCTGTTACTCTCCAAAGGATTTAACGGTCATTTAATGTATTGTAGAAAGAGTGTATTTGAGAAAGTGGGTTTCTTTGATGAACGTTATAGGTCATCATTCGAATCATCTGATTTTAGTAAGCGTTGTGGTGATAAAGGCGTTACTACACCTTTCGGTTGGTTTGCTGATATTAGTAAATCAGATAATATTTTATATCAAGAAAACAGACCTGATAATATCCACCCTATAATCAATTCTGATACTGTAGAGGACAGATTTTTACGAGGTATGAAGGTTTTTACTACCAAATATAAAGCCCAATTTCAAGAACTTCTAAACGTATTCTCACAAAAAGACGTTATCTCAAAATTAAAAGTATTAGCAAGTAGAAAATAATTGCGGTGTTCATATAATCTTTTTATATGAAGCAAATTATCTTCAAAGATATTGAAATCAAAAACTTTTTGTCTGCTGGTGATGAACCAATTAAAGTGGAATTTAAAAGAGGGTTTCATGTCATTACTGGTTTAAACAAAGATAAAGAAGATAGACGTAATGGTGTTGGTAAAAGTACAATTGCTGATTCAATAAACTTTGCTATATTTGGTTCAACTCTTCGTGAACTTAAAAAGGAACTTATTCAAAACAACCTTACTAACGAAACGTGTTCCGTAAAGCTTAATTTCTCTGTTACAACACCACAAGGTACTAATAACTACAAGGTGCATAGAACGTTATCACCTACTAAGTGTTATATCTATAAAAACGACGAGGATATAACTCGAGATTCTATTGGTAACACAAACGATTATATCAAAGAGTTAGTTAATTGTACTGAAGACGTCTTTCAGAACACTGTTATTATGACTCTTAATAACACCATACCTTTTATGGCTAAGAAAAAGGTTGAAAAACGTAAGTTTATTGAAGGTATATTCAACCTTGGAGTGTTTAGTGAAATGATATCTAACTTACGTTCCGATTATAACGATACTAAGAAAGAGTTTGATATTGAATCAACTATATTTTCTGAAACCGATAACTCTCTTAAGAGTTATAAGGAACAACATACTAATATTATTAAGGAACGCAAAGAAAAACTCGAACGTTACAAACAACGTGAAGAAAATAACAAAAGAGAACTACTTGAAATAAAAAGCAAACTTACTGATATTAGTCAAGAAGTAATTGAAAAAAATAATGTGTTCATTGAAACGTTGAATAATAAACTACCTGAACAATCTGAAAAAAGAGACTTATTTCTTAAGAAACTTACAATTGTAGATATACAAAACGAACAATTAGAAAAGAATATTAGTACAATAGGTACAGATAAAGATACTTGTCCTGTATGTTTACATGCTATTAGTAACGATGATCGTGATCATATAGAAAACGAAAAAATTAAACTTCAGAATACAATTAAAAATAATGAAGAGTTAAAAACTAAAATTAACGCTGGTATAAACACAGTTAATGCTAATATTAAGAAAATAAAAGATGTAATTTATGAACTTAATGAAAAGAACAAAGCTATAGTTCAACAGATTAACAGTCAAACACTTCTTAAAGAGAAAGCTAAACAGTTAGTTGAATGGCAAGGCCAACTTAAGTTAGATATTAAGGAACTAAAGAGTACAGATACCGGGTTAGATAAGGTTATAGAAGAGTATGAAGCTAAACTTAATAAAGTGAAGTCTACTCTAGATGTTACTAAGAAGAAAATCAATATGCTTGATGTGGTTAAGTATGTTGTATCTGAGGAAGGTGTTAAATCATACATTGTTAAAAAGATGTTAACTCTTTTTAATAGTAGACTTGCTCATTATCTTAAGAAGATGGATAGTAATTGTGTTTGTATCTTTAATGAGTACTTTGAAGAACAAATTATTAACGAAAAAGGCAAGATATGTTCATACTTTAACTTTAGTGGAGCCGAACGTAAGAATATTGACTTAGCATGTTTGTTTGCTTTCATGGATATTCGTCGTTTACAGGGTGATGTTACCTATAACTTTAGTATGTATGATGAGTTGTTTGATAGTAGTCTAGATGAACGTGGAGTTGAGCTTGTTATCAATATTCTTAAGGAACGAGTTGAACAATATAATGAAAGTGTGATGGTAATCAGTCATAGAAAAGAAAGCGTTAAAGCAGCTCAAGGTGATGTAATTTATCTTGAAAAAGTTAACGGTATCACTAGAAGAGTCAATTACACTGAGTAAATAAAGTAAATGTATATTCCTATCAACAATGGCAATCCATACGGATCTAACCCTTTTGGGAACCCATTCGGTAATGCAGGATTCAAACAACCAGAACAAAAACAACCACGACCGCAAGATCAAGCAAAAATGCCACGTTTTCTTAATTACGTTGCTGATTACGGTGGTTGTGGGTTCTGGAGATGTATATGGCCTGAATATCTGTTAAATGTTGATGGTAGGTGTATGGTACATACATCAACTGTAATGTATCAAGACCCTAATTATTATAGAGGTGTTAAAGCAGTCAAGTTTCAAAGACAAGCTGCTCCTCATCAAAAGAAGTTTATTGAGTTTATTAAAAAATTATCACAGGAATTTGGGTTCCGTATCATTTATGAAATTGATGATATACCATTTAGAGAAGATATTCCTGATTATAATAAACATAAGCACGCTTTTACTAGTGATGAGATAAGAGAAAATATTCAATCGATTATGGAAACATGCGGTAACATGTCCGTTACTTGTGATTTCATGAGAGATTATTTTGTTTCTAAATTGGACCCAGCTGTAAAGATTGATGTTATTCCTAATTTTATTCCTAAGTTTTGGATTGGGAACTACTACAATAGAGCTAAGATTGAAGAAGATTATGACCGTCAGAAGAACAGACCTCGTATCTGTTGGGCTGGTTCAGGTGCTCATATTGATGTAGATAATAGAGTAAAAGGAAAAGACGACTTTTATCATATTAATGATGTTGTTAGAAAGACTGTTAATGACTTTAAATGGGTGTTTTTCGGTGGTATTTCTAAAGAACTTTCTGATTTAGCTAGAGCAGGTAAAGTTGAATTCATACCTTGGGCTAGTCTATACAATTATCCTGAAAGATTATATACAGCTAACATCAATATGTTTATTGCTCCTCTTACTGATAATAATTTTAACAAGTCTAAGAGTGATCTAAAATATCTAGAAGCATCAGCTCTTGGGTTACCTATTGCATGTCAAGATTTATGTACATATAAAGATGCTCCGATTAAGTTCAAGACTGGAGACGAAATGATTGATAGGATTAAAGAAACTCTATCCAGTGAACGTAACTTTATTAAGGCATCAGTAAACGGTAGAAACGTAGCAGAGAAACGTTTCTTAGAAACCGAAACCAATCTTTACCAATACTACGATAACTATATGTACGACCAAGGTGATCCAAAACGCAAATACCTAAAGCCTTGATGATCTTTAGATCGTTCATATACTATTCTTATGTATAGAAATGTAGTGTATGAATCTGCTAAAGAACAAATGCGACTATTTACCTGGGATGAAGATGGTAATCGTATTGTTACTACTCAAAGCTACAATCCTTACCTTTATATTGAACCAAAGGATAACCGACATAAGACTGCAGAGTCAATCTATAAGACACCTTTACGTAAACTGATATTCAAACGTGGTTCTGATAGACGACAATTCATTAGACAGAATGGTGTAAAACGTTTGTTTGAAAACCTACCTGAAAAGCAGCAGTTCTTATTAGATAACTTTTGGCAAGTAAACGAAACTTCTGATTTTACTAAGAATGATATCAAGATGTTATTGCTTGATATCGAGACTTATTCACCAGATAGCTTTCCTAATATTGAGAATGCTAATCACCCGATTAACGTTATTACTGTTTATGATAATCTTGAGAAGAAGTTCTATACTTGGGGTACTAAACCATATAACGGTAAAGGTAAACCAGATGTTGAGTATAAACATTGTATTAGTGAACGTCAGTT
>Ga0208427_1000473_pt1 | contig 17422 bp, 27 predicted proteins | sample DEB08_DNA_FD_184532 | JGI IMG/M metagenome (GOLD analysis project Ga0208427, IMG submission 184532) | Aqueous microbial communities from the Delaware River and Bay under freshwater to marine salinity gradient to study organic matter... | ecosystem: Environmental > Aquatic > Marine > Coastal ...
ATATATGATAGTATTATTATCAGTAAGTGGTTTTATTTAGGTTTGTAATAAAAACAAACAAAAACAAAACAAAGAAACAAGTATATTAAATACTTGTAAAGAAAAAATTAAATATATATCACGAAAAGAGAGGAAAGTACAATGGAGAATGATGATTTAACAAGATTCTATCAAATGATGGATAATTTATATCCAAATCAACCCAAATTGAATCAAGATCAGAAAAGGTTTTGGTACTTGGCTTTCAAAGAATATGACATTGAAAGTCTAGTTAGATGTCTACATGAACACACTAAAAGTGTTGAACGTGGCAGATGGAGACCAGAAATATCAGATATCATGAAGTATTTATCACAGGATAATTCACAATTAGAAGAAACTTGGCAGAAATTCTTTGACAGGAAGACTGTTGATGATAAATTAGCAGTAGAAATATATGAAAGAATGGGTGGGTTATCCTTGAATCGCTTAACTTCTAAGGAATTAGAGGTTAAAAAGAGAACATTTATTGATCTATACATGAATAAGAAATCAGTAGAAAAAATACAAAATCTACCACCTACAGCTAAGAAAACACTATTGGAGAAGAAATGATTAGATTACATGATACCGAGCTTGAACAAGCAATTATCGAATTAAGAGAAAAAGGTAAAGAACTTGGCATTGCTGAGGGAGAATATGAGTATCTTGTGGCTATGCAAAAGACCACTAAAGCTACTGTATTTCTGGAAACCAAACAACAAGGATTAACAATTAAAGAAAGAGAAGCTATTGCTGAAACACACAAAGATGTAGTGAAATATATACCTTTGATTAAAGAACAAAAGCAAAAATATATAGCACTCAGACACGCGATTTCGAGCATCTTAGAAAGCTGTAACCTGTTTAGAACAAAGTCAGCAAACCTAAGAGGTGAGAAAAAACTCTATGGTGAGTTAGGTTAAACATAAAATAGGAGACTAAAATGAAAGAAGTTAATCAAGTTTTACAAACCAATGATTATGACATTTTTCAACACATAGATGGCAACAGGAACGTAAATAAACTACATCTTAAAAGACTTAAAGAGTCGATAAATGAGGAATATATCCCTGTGCCTATAGTAGTTAATAGCAAGTATCAAATCATTGATGGACAACATAGATTTGAAGCTGTTAAGGAACTAAAAAAACCTGTCCATTTTATTAAAGTTAAAGGACTTGGATTAGAACAAGTACAAAGACTTAATAAACACAGTAAAGATTGGAACGCAGATGATTTCCTTGATGGCTATTGCAGAATGGAAAAGGAAGATTATCTAAGATATAGAGAGTTTAAGAAACATTATGGTTTTGGTCATAATGAGACTAATGCTCTTTTAACTAATCTTACAAGAGCAAGTGGCTCTAATATTGTGGCTTTTAGAAATGGAACATTCCAGATAAGAGACTATGAGTTAGCAGAAAAAAATGCAGAGAAGATATATCTTTGTAGACCATATTACGAGGATGGTTACAAAAGAAGATCATTTGTATATGCCATGCTTACTTTGTTTGAGAACGAAGATTATAGTCATAGTGAGTTCTTGAATAAACTATCTTATCAAGCAGTTAAGTTACAAGATTGTACTGATGTTAAAGGTTATCTAACTTTGATTGAGGAAATCTATAACTTTAAACGTGCTAAAAGCAAAAAAGTAAGGTTTTACTAATATGAATATACTCAAATACAAAGACATAGTTTTTGAATTACTGAGTTCCTCCCCTATGACTAGAGATAACGACACGTTGTTGATATCTCTAGTCTGGGATGTGCAACTCAAACAAAAAGACTATATAGGATCGAGGGATTTTCTTGATGTTATGCAACTTGGATATCTTGCTAAACCTGAATCGGTTACAAGAGCCAGAAGAAAAATACAAGAAGATAATCCTTTACTTAGAGGTAAAACACATGGTAAAAGACAAGAAGAACAGTCAAATGTTCTAAATCAATTAAATCAATGGGAGGAAAACAATGAGTATAGATGAGCTAAGAGGAATGGAGAAAGCATACAAAGATATAAAAGAGTATTGCAATCAGCTTTCAGAAAAAGTAAAAGATGAAAGTGTTGTTACACAAACTATGAACGCTGTCTTAGATGGTGTACAAAAATATTGCGATTCATCTATATCTATTATTGAAGAAAGCATAGATGGTGAAATCGAAAGAATGTATCAAATGATGGATGGTAAAAAAGATGATAGACAAGATCACAGAGATTTGTAATCAACTACCTGATGTAGTTAAAGCAGTTATATTTGTATCAGCTATTAGTATCTTTTGGTCATTGGTATTGTAATGAAACCTGACAAAAGAAAAAAGATAGTAGAAGCACAAAAAATGCATGAGATTTTTAATCAAGTAAAAGCTCCTTGGCATAAAGGTAATATAAGTTATACAAAGACTATGAACTATGAGTATTTCAAGGTCAAATGGTCTACTTTAACACCAAAACAAAGAGACGAAATGTTTTTGTTTGAACTAGACCTTTATAATTTTTTGTCTATTAGTATTATTAATGCATTTTATCAGCTTAACTTAGAGACAGTTGGGGAGATGAAAGACTTCTTTTTTAGTCATTCTAGCAACTATATTCTAAGCAATATGTACAACATGGGTAAAAGAAACATACAATATTTAGCTATGTTTATGTTGGAATTTTACCCAGAAGAGTTTGAAAAAAGTGATAAGAAAATAGAAGTAAAAGTGCCTAGAAAAAAGATAAAACCACATGATGTTTTTTATATCTGATTATGTATCGAAACAAAAAACTATTAGAACTGATGCGAGAACTAGACTGTCAGCATTGTGGTGCGAGTGATGGAACTGTATGTGCTTGTCATTCAAACCAAGTCAAACATGGCAAGGGAATGGGTTTAAAAGCACCTGATTCCCTTGTCGTTGCTCTTTGCCACAGGTGTCATTATGAAATGGATAATGGCAAGAATTTAAGCAAACAAGAACGTATAGACATGTGGACTGAAGCATATGTCAAAACAATGAAAACATTAATTGAAAGTGAGAGGTTAATTATTAATGGTAAAAATTGAAAAGAACGTACCGATAGTAAACTATGGTAGACCTTGGAAGTATAAAGAATATATTGATGCTTTCTTGGATATGGATAAGGGAGATTCATTTGTAGTCAATAACTACAAGATTGTTAATTCTGTTAGAAAACATGCTTGGAAGAAAAAGGTTGCACTAAGTTTTAGAAAATTATCAACTGGCAGGTACAGAATATGGAAAGTGTAAAAAGGTTTTTTCATACAAGATTTGAAGCTAAAGCATTCGATTTAGAATGTAAAAACGCAGATGGAACTAAGAGATGGTCTGATGAAGACGTTAGAATACTATATAAAATAGAGGATGCAGAGCCAAAATCTAATGGAATTGGCGAAACTCATTTCCCTTGGGGTTTGAATCCTAACCTACAATACTATATGATAGAGCAATACAAACTACATGGTGATGACTATTTGAAATCAATAGGCACAAGGGTAGAACAAGAGAGGAAAAAGATAGGTAAGAAACGTGAAAGCTGATCTACTATCACTTCTGACTGCAAAGTCAATGAACTATGAACTCTCTAGTGGTAATCACGATGCAATTACTTCTGAAGATATTGCTCACTTTCTGGGGACTAGGGGATTGGAAAACAGAGAATATGATTTTCTCATAGCGAAATACACAGACAACAACTATGCGAGGTCATTGGTATTCGATGATATCTATGAGGATGTCTGCGATATATTCTTCAAACACATAAACCCAAAAGAAATAAGAGGGGATAAGTTTTTAATTAGAAACTTTATTAACCTATCACTTAGGGAAGTAATTCTAACTGTTTGTCCTTTCTGTCAAGGCAGAGGGGTAGTCAAATCAAAAGATAGTATAGACAAGTGCTATCATTGTGAGGGTACAGGACAATTCATTTATGATGATGATAATCGCCCAGAGTTTTTAGGTATGGATAAAAAAGATTATATGGAATTTAAAAAACCCTACATGGAAACATTAGAGTTTGTAAAAAACATTGAGATCAATGCTCTAGCTAAAATAGGGGATGAATAAACTTAAATGGACTAGCTCACTCATTCTCTCTTGTGGGTTAGTCTTAACTTCTTTTAATTACTATCCAATGAATCTTTATGTGCAGTTTTTAGGTGTGCTAGGTTGGTTGGTTGTCGGAATCAAAACTAAAGATCATCCGATTTCTTTTGTAAATGGAGTTGGATTGGCAATTTTAGGTTTTGGTATCATATATAGCCAAAACTTGTAAAAAAAGTAGCCCTAGAATCGCCATAATCCAATTTAAATGAGGTAGGTGATACCAATAGTACCCACTAATGTGTAAGTCTATTCTCGTCCATTTCAGAGCCATTATCAGGGGTATCGCCTGATTCATCCTCTGTATTGTCCTGAATCATAGCTAATTTAGGTTTTAGAGCAGGAATCTTGCTAACTAGACCTTGTAATTCTTCAATTAACTCAGCATCACTCTTTTGTGTAGCTTTATCTACATTCAGATTTATATTCTGAGAACTAAAACCACCCATCTCTAAAACTAATTTTGCTGTATTGAGTCTGACTGCATCTTGTTCTGATCTAAGTAAGTCTTGTAGGACTGTGATAGCTAGTCCAGATGTCGATGTAATTCTATCTTCGTTCTTCTCTCTGATTTCATGAGCATATTTCTTTTTAAGATATGAACCCATTTGTGTTGGATTGGATGTCCATCCTGCTTTCTTTGCTGATTGTGTTGCATTACCTGCTGTCTCTCCCTCTAGGTAATAATCTATAAATTTTTGTTCGTCTTCTTTACTTATCTTTCTGGGCATCTGCGTTCTCCAATAACCATATCTTTAATTTATTTACTGTCTCTTTAGGTAGAGGTAAGTCTTTTCTATATTTAATCCAAGACTTATCCAATACGAGACTCCCATCTATATCTACTTGTGTATCACTTCCTGAGATGTGACTTACAAGTGTTATAGTTTTGTCGTTTTCTTCTACGACTAATCCGATTGATATACAGTCAGCTAATGTATTTTCTAATTCTTTTATATTTGTCCACCCTGATGTTGGGGTGATTGCATCTTCCCAATTAATGACTACTAATTTTGGTTTCATTTTTTGCTTCTTAGATAATTAAGATAATCTGCACCCTCTTGTACTTGGTAAAACTTATTGTGCTTAGTTAGATTCTCATGTGCAGGTAAGTGTTGAAGATTACTTAACACATGTAAACCTGAAACAGTTTTACCATTTAAAGGAATAATATGGTCTACGTGATAACCTTTAGGGCATTTTTTATAAAAATCTTTTATTAAATTTGTTTCTGACCATACAGGAGTTCTTTTAAGTTTATCGGCATGTCTCTTCATACAGTCAGCATTGACCATACCTCTGCCATGTTCTTGTCTATATGTTTTTCTTTGTGCTTTGTAAACTTCAGTCTGTCTATATTTCTTCTTAGTTTGTTTACACTTTTCTGATTGTTGATATTTTTTTTGGGATTGTTTATATGTGTCTGATTCTATATATTGTTTATACTTATCAGTTTGTTTATATGATTTATTATAAACTTTAGCTTTTGTTTTATATTCAGGTGTTTTTTTTAACAATCTATTATATTCTTTTCTAAACTCTTCTTTTGAAGCAAAGTCTTCTATTTTTAAACCGAATTTATTTGGTCTCATTTTTTGCTCCTCAAATAATTTAAATAGTCAGCCCCAGACTCTACCTCCCAAAATATCTTGATGAAGTCTGGATGGTCTTCTGTGAGTTCGGTATTAAATACAGCAACAGCACAAGCTGACATCATCTTACATGGAAGATTAAGTTGCTTTGCGAAGTTGTCGTATTTCTTATACGAGCCAACTTGAACACAATGCATAATCTTATCTGAGTTAGCATCCTTGATAGGACTATAACCTGATACATGAGTATGACCTGCTATGAGTAAGTGGTCTCTTGCGTTGAATAATGCGTGTTTAACAATACCATGAGCTGTATTGTACATTGAGTGTCCTCTGAAGTTATGAGAACAATTTACCTTTATTTCGTGTTTAGGTAGTTTGATTTTAAGTCTTGCGTTGTGGTTAGAATATACAGTCTTTAGAGGTTTACACATCCAAGTAATCGGATCACCCTCCATAGCCCACATATCATGGTTTCCTGCAACGATAAATATATAAGGTGTTGCATTGACTAACCATTCAACTAACTGCCATTGTTGTTCGCCATTAGTTGTTTGGTCTGCCCATAATCCTGCTAACTTACCACGTCTAGCCCAGTTATTAGACAAGTCACCAACAGAACAAGCATACATACCATCTGTTTCATTAACTATATCTATATGCTTTCTAAGTGATACCCAATCACATCCATCATCATCAACATGAGGATCACCTTGAATATATAATCCAATAGGTTTCTTATCGTTTATTTTTATGTTGATAAACTTTTCAGACTTCTCTCTAGCTTCTTTTCTTTTGAATACTTCTGTTCTTGCATTGATGAGTTCTTCTGTAGACCAATCAAGATTCTGAGCTTCTTCTAATTCGTAATTCTTTATAACTTCAGGGTTTTGTGTTTTCTTATTACAAGTTCTACACTTCCACCTTTTTCTTTGTTTTTCTGAGCCATCTGTACCTGCTTTGATTAGATGGGTTGATTTACAATGAGGGCAACATAAAGCATTACCATCTTCGTCTCTTTGTATGATACCTACTCTACTGTAGTTACCACCATTATTGTGGATTTGGTTTGTCATTTGTTTTTTTCCTGTTTAATTAGATATTCGAGATACCACTTAGCTTTCTCTAAGTCTTGTATAGGTGTGCCTTTGTAAGGGAATCGGGTAACGTATTTTACGATGTTCCCACGAACATAGTCCATATCCCACGATCTTATGTATTCGATTGTCTCTATACCTTTAGTATAATGACTTGGTCGATTAATAAGGTCTTCTTTCTTCTTCATCAATCTTATCCATAACTTCATCCCAAGTTATCGGTGTACAATTTAAGAACACTATACCACCATATTTATAGTCAAGTCTATTATTTATCCTTGACTTAATGCTGATTTCTGCTTTGGGATCAATCGCATGGATTGCTTTGATGATTTGCATTTCCCTTTTTGTGTAGGGAATATTTGCACTCATAGTTATCTCCTATTGGTTTAAGCATATAGCCATCTAGTGATGTAATATGACATAACCAATATAAGTATAAACTCTAAGACTGATAGTTCAGGTCTTAGATATTTCGTTCTTACCTTACTTAATAAGAACTTAATTATCTTTATCATCGCATTAAAGGATTACTATTTCTAGCTTTTAAACCCTCTAATTCTGTTCTAAGTATTGATAATTCTTTTTCTAAAGGTGTTATGTCTGGAATTGTTCTGGACTCAACTACCTCTAATCTGTTTAAAATCTGCCCTACTTGAACAAACAGTCCACCTAGTGTAATAACTAGCCCTAATACTGCTCCTATTGTCTTGATGTCCATAGTCTGTCCTCATAAGATTGATTTGAATAAATGTTTCTAATATCAACATAGGTATTGTTTGTATATGTACCTATATCAATACTTTCTAATTCTGGTTGTATAAATATATCTGAGTTTACTTGTGTATATTTATTGATCTTGTTTGGTTTTTGCATAGCTTTGGCAGTTAGTATTTGTACTGCTTTGAGCTGACCATCTATTGTCTTTATCTTTTCTGCTACCTTTATAGATATTTCTTCTATAGTTAGTTCGGTTTCAACACCCCTACTGTTGTCCTGTGTGCTTTCAGATATTCTTGTTGGTTCTGTTTCGACAGCTCCTCCTGTATCTTCACCCACTCTCGTATCTCTTTCTGTTTCTTCGACAACTTCTTCTTCATAAATTTCTTCCTCTATAACTTCGTTAGATAATACTATTGTATCTTCTATAAATTGTTCTTCAACTGTAGGTTCTTCGAATGTTTCTACAAAGGTTTCTTCGATGATAACTTCGTTTATTATTGGTTCATTGTACGAAGAAACTTCGAAGTCAGGTTCGAATGTTACTTCAACTATATCTTCGTATATCTCTGCAATCTCTGATTGTGTTGCAACATCTATGACTACAGGATCATATTCAATATATAACGTAGGATTTTTTAAGTCTGCAGCATAGTGATATGGAGAGTTAGATTCCTCAAAAAACGAAAATTTGGCAGAAATACTATAATCTTGTTGGGTAAAAGAGTCTATATAGATAGAATCTGTATAGGTTGTAAAGTATCCATCTTGCCTATCTATCGTCCTAGATTGTGTAGTTACATTGCCATTATCATCTACTAAGGTTTGTGTCATAACCACACTTTGATCGTAGCTATTCCAGAACCAAATATCTGCACCTAGTGTAGATGTAAATCCATTATTAATAACTTCTTTAGATAAACCTGCGTCATTGTTAAGTGATATAGTGGATTCTACATATTGCCCATGAACACCTGCAACTATATTGTTGCCATGTCTAGCTGTGTTTGTTCCAGACCATGTACTAAAATCTTGATTAAGGAGATTTTTTGTGGTGTCTGCGTTTGCTAATAGAGGTAGCATTAACAGAATCAAAAACTTTTTCATTACCGAGTTCATCCCATCTTTGTTTAGCTTGTTCACCGATTAATCCATCTATAGGACATGGTGTACCTGCATCCATCATAGATTTCCATACATCTTTATCTTGACACATCAACGATATCGCTGCGACTTTCATACCTAAACCATTAAGTAGTTTAGCTTTCTTTCTGCGTTCACATTCCATATCGTGATAATAAGTGCCCATAGATGTACTGAAGCCAATAACAGTCATGCCAATAGAAAGGGGTATTACACAACTGTCTTGACCATATACTGACATAGAAGGTGCTGTTGCAGAATTAACAGCAGTCTCTTGATTAGAATTATTAGTTGTAGAATTAGTAGTTGTATTAGTTTGTCCACCAGTATAATTATTGGTTGTCTCTTGTGAGTATCCACCACTTATAGTCGTGTTACTTCCTGATGTATTTGTTTGAGTGTTAGTTGTAGCACCTGTTGACGAGGTATCTGATACAGCATCTTCTATTGCGTAACCTAAGATTAATACGATTATTATGACGAGTGCTATATATATTCTATCCACGACATTTCCATTTTCTTAATGCCAATGCTTTACGAGTTGGTCTACCTTTAGAATCTTTCATAGGACCTTTAACACCAGACATTCTTGCACAAAAACTTGCACGTCTTCCTGCTGCTTTTGATCCTGGTTTGACTTTACCTGTTACAGGTCTTTTTAAATTAGCACCTGTAGTACGTTTAAAATACTTTCTTCCTGCTTCGTTAAGTCCACCTGTTTTACTTTGATATCTCTTAGCTACCATGTTATCTCCTTGTTGCAGCAGAACCGAAATAGAATCCTGATATCGCTGCTAAAAAATGTGTGTCTGCTGTAGTAATTACAATCCCTGATATTCCTTGAAATGTTGTTACTTCTTCGATACTGCCGAATATCCACCAACCCTCTTTAACTTGCTCAAGATACATAAGATGTACTTGTACTGATGGGTCTAAGAATACTGCTATCTTAGGTAAACAGATAATAAAAAACACAGCTAATAATGCCATCCATCTTCTTGTTGTAGATTGATATTGACTATTATCTTTTCTTGCATCTTCTACTGATGCACGATTTATCTCTGCTCTTTGCATAAGATACTTTTGTTGATCTGCTGCGTCTTTAGATTTTTGTGACCATATAGAAAGTAGCCCAGTAAATAAACTAGAGCCAAGCATTGTGATGACTTCAAAAGGTATCATTTAATCATCCAACCTTTCATTATATTTTTCTGCTCCTCCACCAAACCAGTTATAAACAATAGGTCCAACTAATGGAATAGCTTTTAAAGTAGGTTCTAAGTTTACTTCTTCATCTTGAGTAAAGTCATAAAATTCTTTTCCTCCCTTGAACAAACCATCAATAATAGGGGTTGCAGGAGTAAATAGATTAACTACATATTCAGTAACTTTACCTTCTTTTAAGTATTTGTCTGTGCTGTATTTGTCTATACCATAAACCCCTGTCAATGCCCACATAGCTTCAGTTGGTATTCTTTCAGGGTCTACTTCTCTACCTAACAAGACATCTCTTACCATTCTAGTACCTAAGTTTGCAGCAGATAAGTAACCTGCTAAAACTGTCGCATTTTTAACAGCATTTATTTTATTACCCTTTTTGTATTCTTGAACTATTCCTCTTCTTGCAAGGTCAAGTTGTTTAATCATAAATGATTTAAGCATATAAGCTATACGACCAACATCTGGATTATCCAAATATGGTTGTGGCATTTCTAACATTGAAATAGGTTGTATACCAGACAACTCATTAAAAGCATGAAACTTAATATTATTAGTAACTCCAGAGCCACCTTTAGATTTTGGGTTATAATTTTTCAAATCATCTATGATTGAAAGGACATCATCTCCATAAAATTTTCCCCATTTTTGCTTGAACGCTCTTTCTCCTGCAGGTGTTTTTACTTCTTTTACTGCTTTCTTAATAGACGCATTCATAAATGTTTCTTTACCTAATCTATCTAATGTTCTAAATCCAGATATATCAAAAAGGGTATTAAGCAATTTTGCAGTCTTCCTAGTTCCACCTTCTGCTACCTCTTGCATAGCATTATTAATTCCTACATCAATTAATTTTATATCTTTAGTTTTAAATAAAGAAGCAAATGTGTTCCTAAAACCATTTAAAGCCCCCGAAACACCAAGATCACCTAATTGAACAATAGCAGATATAGGATTAGCAATAGTTCCCATATATCCTAAATCTTTTATTGTACCTATAGTAGAACCTGTAGACTGTTCTCCACCTATAAATCTACTTTTTATTAAACCAGTTAAGTCATCTATTTGGTCTGGGTTCAATGATTTTTCTTCTGCTAATAATTTTCCAACAGAATCATCTATATCAATATCTCCTTTAGACTTTGATAAATTACGACCAAAAAATTTATTTCTTTCTATTGTATTAATAGCATTTCTAAAATATAAATTTAAAGATTCTTCTGGACTAGAATAATATTTCTCTATTTGTTCATCTGTAAGATTTTCTAACTTTCTAGTTTTTGCAAATTTTGGGAGACCATCAGTTTTTAAACCATAACCTCTTAAAAAACGATTAGCTACTTCAGACTTTTCTTGATCAGTTAATTCTGCAGCTCCAACCTTACCTTTTCTTTTTGCGTATTCATCTTGTAGTTTTTGTATTTGAGTCTTTTGATACCCACTAATATTTTTCATTAGACCTTCATAGTCCTTTACTATTCTAGGAAAATAATTATCTAACTTTTGAAATACTAATCCACTATCGTTTAAGTCATCATAAACTTTGTTCAAAGATGGCTCAACCACATTAGCAAATTGTTCTCTCAATGATTCAGGCATATTTACTTTAGCTATATCATAATTTCCATTGTATAAAGATTTAGTAACAATTTGGTATTTAGTAGGATTTAATTTTTTAAGACTTTGCATTCCTTCTAAAAAGGGATTAAGTTCTTCTAGCTTATCTACTGTATTTTTATGAACATCATACTCAAACCTTCTCATTCTTCTTAAAATTGGTTGAGAAATATTTCCTATTCTTGTTGATAAAACACCTAAATATTTATCTAACCCAGGATTTATCACTCTTCCTAAAGCACTATCATTTGCTATAGTATTATCTATTGACTTTTCTGCCATAGATTTTGTTGGTGCAATATTTAATTTTTGTCCTGAAATTGTTAATGCTTCATTTAACTGTGGATATTGTTGTTCAATTAATTCTTGAGCAGCTTTTGGTGACATGCCATGAGCTATTTCTATATTAATATCTTTTTCTGCTTGTTTAACAAGTTTTGTTGCTCTTTGTTCTAAGGTTGATGGTTTTATTGCTTTGCCTAGAGCAGTTAAACCTACTCCTGCTACTCCACCAATACCTGAATATAAAGCAGCTTTAGCAGGATTTATTTCACCTTGCTTAGCTAAGTCCTCTACAACACTATAAGTTCCACCATAGAGTGCAGATAAAGCTCCTGCAGCTTTCATTGTATGTCCAACAGGTAATAAAGTAGATACATCAAGTATACTGCCAGTAATTTCACCTATTGATTGTGCTGTTCCTCCTTGTGGGTCAAAGTATGGACCATATTCTTCCATTAAATCTCTTTCCCTTTTTCTGAGAATCATGTCTTTTCTTTCTGCTATACTTGCCTCATCAAACCCTTCGCCATAAACAGACTCAGGTGTATGATATTCAAAACCTTTATCTAGGGTAATACTAAACTGACCTAAAGGCATTCTAGCTTCAAGAACATCTGAAAGATATCCAACAAAATTATTCTGTTTGTCGTATCCATACATAAACTGAGTAAAAGCGTCATCTGTTTCTGTTCTAATTAACTTTTTATTAACAATTCTATCGCCTGGTTTTGCTTCTAAATTTTTTAAATTTTCAGATTTATTTATTCTTTCTTCAGTAAGTTTTTCGCCTAAATCAACACTATCACTTTTATCAGAAAAATTCCTAATAAGTTTTTTATTTTCTATCTGATCACCTGGTAAAGCTCCTAGTTCACGAAGTCTTGGTGAATTTTGTATTCTTTCTAATGTTATTGTATCTGCCATATTTATTGCTCAGTTACATCAGCATCTATATCTTCACCTGATGTAGTTGGTATAGATTTTTGTCCTGTTAAAAAGTTTTGAGCTGCTATTTTTGTAGACTCAACAACCCCTAAACCTGTAGAAGCATTAATAGACATAGCTTCTAGTTCTATAGCCCTTCTTTGATCATCTCCTAGGTCAGAACCTATATCTGTTCCAACTTTTTGTTTTATTAAATCAACAGTTGTTTTGAAAGTAGGGTCTGTGTCATATATAGTATCTATTACTTCTCCAAATGCTTCTCTTTTCTCTTTTGTAACAGATACTTGTTTACCTAGTTTTGCTTTTTGTAAAGCTGCTTGAGCTTGTGAAAGTTTTGCTTGTGTTGCTAGTGCTTCTAATCCTCTTTGTTGAATATCTTTACCAAACTGTGTACCTGCTTCTAAACCTCTACCTAGTTGTGATGCTAGATTTTCACCAGGTTGTCTAGGTTTAAGTAATTCTAAACTCCCACGAAGTATTGCTGCATTAATTAGTTGTTTATTATCTTGGTTAATTCCTGGAAATAATGCTTGTGCTAGTCTTTCGCCAAATATGTTTTCTTGTAAATTTTGCTCATTTTGTGCTGATCTTGTTTGGTTGTTTACGTTATTTATATTTTGAGGTGCGTCAAAAATATTTTTTAAAACTGTATTACCTTGAGCAAAACCTGTTTCTAAAAGATTTTTTTGTTTAGCTGCTTCATTTTTTTGCTGAACAGACATTCCTTTTTCTAATGATTCATTTGGAACAAACCTTACTCCAAACCTATCTGCAGCAGCTTTTCTTATTTCTTCATTTGGACTAGATAATCCTTCATAAAGACCAAGAACTCCTCCAGGTCTTAAATCACCTTCATAATAATTTCTTTTTCTAAGTTCTTGTAAATTTTCCTGAAGAACTTGTTGTAGTGGATTATTTATCTCTGCCATTATAAAAGTCCTCCATAGAATCTATTTAAACTAGGTGTTTGTAAATTTAAGCCAGGTGTTGCTTGTTGTGGCACTATTGGCATTATTTGTGGTTGTTGTGGGCTAAGTAAACCCATACTTCCACTTAGTAATGCTTGTGCTAACATTGGATTCATTCCTGCTCCTGGTGTTATTTCAGGTGCTGTCATGGCTCTTAGTCTTTCACGACCTGCTTCCATAGGATCAAACATACTCCCATACAAACCTCTTTTTTGTGCCATTGTCATGTCATCTACATTAACACCTGTATTAGGTCCTAATAACATATTAAATAGGTTCATCATCCTAATAATCCTCCTAATACTGCTCCACCTGCTATATATGGATTGATTGCTGCTAATCCAGTAGCTGATGCAGGAACTGCATAACCTGCCATACCACCTGCTAAATATCCCAAACCTGCTCCACCTAATGCTCCACCTAATACCCCTGGTCCTTGTGCACCTGGTCCTGTAGTTGTTGTTGTTGGTGGAAGTATACTTCCTGCTACAATATTTCCATATTGAGTTAATGCTTTGCCTGGAGCTTCCTGTTCAAATGCAAATCGTTGCATAGCTTCTGTTATAGGTTGTTGTGCTCTTGCTGTTTCTGCTGCACCTACTTGGGCTAGTGTTGCTGCAGGTTGAGCAAATGTACCCATAATACTAGGAGCAAGACCTAATGTTGCAGCTTGTGTTCTAAGAACGTCACCATACACATCACCATACATTTTTGATGCAACATCTGCTTGTTTCTGAGTAATATCTTTTATTACTTCTGATTCTAGTATTGCTTGTCTTGTGCCACCTAGTTGTCCTGCTTGTGTAGCACCACGTCTAGCTTGTTGTAATAACCTTGAGCCAGTTTCTTCTATAGGTCTAAGATTTGCTGCTAAAGATTCTTGTAGCATTGGGTCTTGAAATCTTTGTGCAGGACTCATTAATGCTTGTTGGAATCCTGGAACAATAGAACCTAATCCTAATCCTGCTTGAGCTAATGCTGCTTGTCTTTGTAATTCTTCAGCTTGATAAACTGTAGGACTAGCTTCAGCATAAGTTCTGCCTGGATAGAACTGCTGTGGTCCTGCTTGGTATTGTGTTTGTGCCTGTCTATATAAGTCAGTTAGGTAGGGTTGTTGCCCTGCCCATGGATCGGCTTTTTGTACTGTATTAGTACCTCCTCCTCCACCTTTACTCATAATATTCTCCTAGTGTATGGTTGTAAGTTCTTTTCCGAGTATGGTATATGTTTGTTCATATCCGAAATTCTTTAATTTTTTAATAAATCCTTTGCGACATACTGTTTCCATAGCATCACAATCTTGTTCTTGTGACCATTCTTCCAGTATTTCTAGTGTTTCTGCTACCCATGTGTCTAGTTCCTTGCCACCTAACGTAACGATACGACACACTTTCTTTTGTGGATAGTTTAAAATCTGTGTTGTTATAACTGCTTTGATCTCTTTGCCATTGTCTTTGTCAAAGATAACCCATAGTTGCATTTCTTTTTCTTTTAAAAAGAAGTAGATATCATGTACGTCCATCTCTTCTTGGGATTTGTTATTGCCCATTTCTACATATTTTTTACAATCTTCCCACACGTCATCAATATACTCTGCAGGTATTCCTGATACATAAATCATTGCTTTCTCCTATTGACTTACTTGTATAATACTGAGTGTAACAGATGGAGTTTCAGGGGCAAATGCTGTAGCTGCATTATGTTGTAGTTCTACGTCAGTACTGTCCGATGCCCAAAATGCTTGTAAGTATTGTCCTGCTGTTATGCTAAATATTCCATTCCTAGATATTATTTTCTTCTCTGTATTTTCATGTAATGTAGAAATAATCGTAGACTGAGAACTGGTTACTCCATTTATCTTTGGAAAGAAATACACAGTTTTTGTACTAGCACTTGCTGATGATAAAGTCGCATGAAAACTTACATGATACTTACCTGTATGAGTAAAGTTAAGTTTACTTGCATCTGTGCCATCAATGCTTATACCTTGTGTATCGCCTGAACTATCAAAAGTTATGGGATAAGCTGTATCTACTAAAGTTGGTGTTTGGTCAGTTGTATCATAAAAGAAACCAAAATCTCCTGCACCACTACCACCTGCAAATGCTCTCCATACAGTACCATCATAGTAATATAGGTTTTCACCTTGTCCTGGATTCCAGTTAGTGCCATCAGCATAAGCGATATCACCTTGCTTTACTCTGCTAGGTTCAACATTCTTTTCTTCTATAAATGCTATAGGGTTTTCTTGTAATGCCCCTTGTAGCTTAGTTAGTTCTTCAAATATATATCTTGGTAAATCTTCTGAGTTAGCAGGTACAGGATTAGGTACATACTTAGGAGCTTGTGCCATTATCTTTCCCCTATAACTTCATACTCTAAATCATAGCCATTAAGTTCAAATGGGCTGTTGTCTGTGTGTTGAAATCTTACTGCAATATATTTGCCTGTTGATCTGCAATCTACTTTGTTGTTTTGTGTTGGGTCAAAGTTTTGTCCTGCTGTATAAGTATATGTACCATTAGGCGACATAGAACTTCCAACCGATATAACAACATTACCTGAACCACCTACTTTAGGTGTTAGTTTTCTTACCTGTTTAACAGTATTTGTATTACCATCTAAGGTTAATCCTTTTCTTTCTAGTGTCGATATGTAGTTTTCACCATCGAATTGTCTGCCAAAATCACCACGATACAATTTAGTATCTGATGTTCCTGCCATCAATATACTTCTTTCTGTAGGATTATAGGTTCTTTCTCCCCATACCCCACTATAATCAGTCCATGTATCTGTCTGTGTATTCCAAGTTATGGATGTAGCACCAGGGTCTACAATTCCATTACCAATGTGATAAATGTCAGGCAAATCACGAAAAGTAAATGAGTTATTAACATAGTTATAAATTAATGCTTTGTTACAATATTGCGACCCTATACTAGGATAGCATACCCACATTTCTGTTTGCTGTACGTTATGTGCAACAAAAGTGAGATTATAATATGCATCATTTATATCATCAAATAATTCTTTTTTAACTAGATCAGTAGCTACCGATTGTTTTCTTACAGCATCGTGTACGATTAAATCACCTTGAGTAACTACAAAATGTCTACCATCAAACTCAGCTACACAGTTTCTGCTTAATACACCTGTATCGTTAAATAGTTTTTGGAAGCTAAATACAAGATTACCACCGATATAGTTAGCTATCCATGTAGAGTTTTCTTTATATATTACAAATGATTGTTTAAGTGCTAGACCATCAACAATAAAGTCTGATTCATCACCTATGGTTACTTCCCCTGCATCATTAGTAGAAGAAGATGTCCATGAAGATGGATAACTAAAGTTTTCTGCTGCATCACCCCATTTAACTTTGTTAGGAAACTCTGTACTAGATGTTGTTATTCCTAATGCCATCAGATAATTACCAAATGCTTTTATGGTTTTACATGTATCTGCTGCATCCCAGTTAGGTAAATCTACAAAGTTAGTAGCTCCTACATTAGGTAATGCTTGTGGTTTATCAACCCCATTACAAAAGACAGGAAGACCATTATATACAGTTCCTGTCCAATTGCCTACTGTAACTAAATTCGTGCCATAATCGCCACCTGAAGTCCTTGTAACGTCTGTATGAGTAGTACCATCAGTTCTATATATCTTAGCTGTGCCTGGATAAAACCAATATGATGCTGTACCAGTA
>Ga0208427_1000479_pt1 | contig 17295 bp, 30 predicted proteins | sample DEB08_DNA_FD_184532 | JGI IMG/M metagenome (GOLD analysis project Ga0208427, IMG submission 184532) | Aqueous microbial communities from the Delaware River and Bay under freshwater to marine salinity gradient to study organic matter... | ecosystem: Environmental > Aquatic > Marine > Coastal ...
AAGAAATGAATTAGGTTGTTTTACTATTATTAACAAGAGTGATAATAAAATTGTTGGTTGGAGTAGATATTACTCCTACATTGAAATTGAATCGTCAGTTAGAATTGGATACACTTTTATTGGAAAAGATTATTGGGGAACAAATATCAACTACAATACAAAAAAACTGATGTTAGATTATGTTTTTAATTTGGTTGATATTGTATTTTTTGATGTGTTCTCAAAAAATTTTCGTTCTCAAAAATCTGTGATGAAATTAGGTGGAAAACTTAATGAAACTAATAAAGATAAATATGAATTTATCCTTTCTAAATCAGTTTGGTTGAATGAACCTAACTAAGAAACAAAAGAAGGAACTCCGTAAAATCTACGAGAAGAAAATCGGTGTAGAGTGGGTTAAGTGGGTGGAGAACCAACCCACCTACTCTCCCTTTGAATGGGTTGAGTATATGAGTGAAAATAGGAATTAACCTATCAAATTCTACTGAAAATATTTGGTAGTTATAGAGGAATGAATAAACCATCTCTACACTTATTTATAGGGTGTTTGAGGTGGTTTTCTTATTAGAAGTATATCAATCTATCTCATTGATTCTTATGGATTCTTATGAGTTCTCTAATTCTATTATACCATCCAATAACTTATCTAACTCATTCTCTAACTCAACCATTCTTCCTTTGTGTATAGGTAGATTCTCTTTACAATCATTGTATAAATCCTCACTCGGTTGGAGGTTATCAATATTCATTACATCATCATACCACATTATATACTCGGTGTTTTCTGTAATTTTATCTTGTTCTTCCTTAATCTGTTTTACCTTTTCTAAAACATCTATCTTATCTATGTAATTCATAATCTTTAATTCATTTGTAATACCTTTTTCATTTCTCCATAGATATCATTCATTACATCTCCGATATCATATATTTCTTCTTCCATTTCCGTATAAGTTTTAGAATCTTCATCATTAGAATAACCACTCATTTCTTTTCTGATTTTCATATCATACTCATCATACTCATTGTATTGTTCCCATAGATACATAATGTGTTCAACTCTTTGTTCCAAACTCTTTTTATATAGAGGTTCTTCAAAGAACTTTTCTCTATCTTCTTTACCTATAATTGTTTCTTTCATAATCTTGGATTTTCTATTGTGTGTAATTCTTTGATATAACCTTCAATTTCTTTCTTTTTATCAATCCAATAACGATTGTTTTTCAAGTTGTTCAAAAACTCAAATAAAGTTGGTTTATTGGGGTGAGATGATAGTTTATAATTGATTATTTCTAACCATTCTTCACCCCAAGTTTTTTGATTATCTCTCATACACTCAAAGTAGTATTGAATACAATCTATCAACTTAACGGATTTACTTTGTTCTTTCAAATATTCGTTTATCATAATCTCTTAATTTTTAATTGTTTCTAATTCTAAATCCTTTATCACTTTTACTAATGTTGTTATCTGATAACCCCATCTTGTTTGGTCGTGTTCATAATCCGTTTCACATTCATAACCACCTTCGTTATAAGTTTCATCTGAATCCGATATTCTATTTCTTAATTCAGAGATTTCTTCTTCATACTTTTTAATTAACCTTTTAATCTTACTCATAATCTTTAATTTTCTAATTCTTTAATTCTTTCATCAAATACACCAAGATTGGTTCTCAATACATCAAGATATACATCCAATTCTCCTTTACATTCTTCAAGGAAATCTACATCGGTAATTTCATCAATATCATCCTCATATATTTCAGGTAGAGGTATTTGTTTCATCAACCTTTCTACTTCTTTAATTTGTTCTTTCATCTTACTTTCTTTTATTATTATTTTCTATTTGTTGTTTAATCAAATAATTGATTTCATTTCTATTGTTGTGTAATACACCAACATCCATTCGGTTATCATTAAAACTCCATACCACTTCCCAACTATTTTGTTCTCTATAATCTCTGAACAGAATTCCGTTGATTGGTGTTTTTTCTTCAATTAGATAGGGTTTATAGTAATACCCTTCTACTAATTCTAATTGGAACTTATCATTGATTTTGATGATTTGGGTTCCATAACTTTCTGTAATTGATTCTTTCATTTTATTTACTTTTTAAGTTTATTATTTCATTATTAAACTTTACTTGTTCATCTAACCATTCCAACATTTTGAGGTGTTCTTTGGTAGATTCCCAACTCTTAACTTCTTCAATTTTTTCAATTACTAATTGATTTTCTTCAATCAATTCTTCTACCGATAACTCTTCATTATCTTTCTTGATTTGATGTAGATTCCAAGGGTTATTGGAAGGAGAATAATCATCTCCATTTTCACCAAAGTGATTGTATAAATCACCTAATGTTTCTACTACATCTTTTTTCACATTCCTTTTAGGTTTCTTCCTCAATGATTCAAAACCTTTTAACCTTAAATTTTCTAATTCCATTAACTCCTTCGTTAATTGAAAATTATTGTATCCATAAACACAGGAACTAAATAATACCCATCCTCTTTTAAGGTTTTCAGAATACCTATTCCATTGGTTTCTTAAAGAATTGTAATCACTTTTTGTTTTATCATAACAAGGGTGGTGATTTCCCCAACTAACTTCTATCATTTTATTAAAGTTTAATTTCTGTTCTCACTTAAAAGAGGAGGAGAACATTACCCTCACTTACATAACAATTATACCTAAACTATTGTGGTGTTATGAAACTTTTTTTAACTCTTCACCACCACTTTGATTTTCATCAAATTTTTTGTTCCACCAACTGAAAATATTCTTTGGTATCTGATTAAAACCAATCAATTCTTTATTCTGATATTCTTCAACCATCTCTTTTTTCAATCTCATTTGTGTTCTTCCTAAATAACCGAAGTAGTTTGATACTTGGTGTAATGAACCTTTTAATTCGGTGTATTTTGAAAGGTATTTTGAAAAGGTTGTTCCCCCTTTTAAGAAGTTGTTCCCTTGAATTATCATTCTATTGAAGATGGATACCATATTGAAGAAATAATACTCTGTTGGTGTTAATTCGTAGTAAGTTCTTCCATCACTCATCCAAACCTCCCACTCCTTTAATTTACCTTCAAGATGTGGGAATGATTTTATTGAGTTCTCTATAAACCTTTTCTTTTTGAGGTGTATAGTTTCGTTTCGTAGTTTCACTACTTCAATATTGTGTTCTTGTTGATTCATACTTTCTAAAATTTAATCCATAGGGAAGGATGAGAGAGTTTTACCTTCTTTCTTTTTCAAAAGTTCCAATTCTTTCTCTTGATTTTTAATTCTCTCTAACTCTTCTTCTTCTCTTTTGAGTTGTGATTCATAATTTTCTTGGAGAACATTTAGTTTTCTTTGGAAAGATTCTTTTTTAAGTTTCTCAACTTTTGGATTACTATCATCATTTTCAACAAACTCATAGTTCTTGTAATCTCCAACTACGAGGTATCTTTTACCATCCTTAACAAAAGATTCTATTTCTAAATCTATCCCATTCCAACCTCTCGGTAATTTCAATTCAAGTTTGTTTATGGTGTAATTATCGTGTGTATATGTTTTAGAATTCCATTTACTTTTTTCCTTCTTAAACGAATTGTAGTAAGGATAACCAAACTCATTTATGATATATTCATTGAATTTAGTTTCCATCTCATCAGAATATAAACTGAAACCTTCAATGTTATTGTTTTCATACCACTCATCAACAATATCATACCATTCTATTTCACCATTTCTGATATCTTTATTTTCAACAATATCTACTTCGTAGAATTTGGAAACTTGATACATATCTTTTAATATTTCCTTATTAAACCCCTCTATATATTGTGATATAAAATCAAAATCATTTTGAGTAAGTTCTGAATCAAATACCCTTCTCATCGGAGGGAAAATCATTCTATCATAGAATTCTAATATTATTGTTCTTTCAATATTATTTTTATGTTCTTTTAAGGTGATTTCTTGGGGAAATATATCTCTACCTCTTGTAGATAAACTATAACCACATCTAACATCACCATTAAATTGTTTTACTCTACTAACATAACCATCGTTATAGTTTATTAAAGTTCCATTCAGTTTTCCAAAGGAAAATTCTCCCTTAACACTATCGTTGAAGAATTCACCAATTAACTCTCCATTTTGATAATTAACATTTACAACTTCTCTTTGTGTAATGTTCAAATACCCAAAACTTTTAATTAGTTTTTTTAATGATTCTCCCTTCATTTTCCATAAACCACTTCTTTTATTATTTACATAATTTCCTTCTTCAAGAGTTAGGGTATTTAAGTATCTACCATTTTTCTTACCATTAACAATTGTGGTAATTTCAAAGTGATTGGGATACTCTGATATAGGGAATTCATCAACTATTGGATTCTTATCATAAGAATATCTTTTATCCTTATAAAATCTAAAATCTTTACCTTCTTTCTTTCCATTTACATAATCTGATTTACCAATCAGTATGGATTCAGATTCATTATAATAACTTCTACTTTTCTTTATTCCATATTCTGAATAATCACCTTCAAATGGAACTAAATCACATTTACCATAAGGAACCAACCTTCCTTTATCATTCAATTCAACTCTACTTTTGATTACACCATAATCTTTTTGAGAAACTACTTTATAGAGTTTCCCTCCTTTACTATATAACACATATACAGATGTAAGTTTCCCTTTATCATCGTGTTCTAAATACAATTTTGGTTTTGGGAACTTATGATTAAATTCTTCGTGATACCATTCAGTATCATTAGAGTTATTTAAGATAAAATCCATATCGGATTGTTCTTTAATAATTGGTATAAACCAATTCTTAACTACATAGTTTTGTGGTTGTAATTTCAACATATACTTTTCCACATTTTCACAATCATTGAATAATAGTTTTTCATTCATAACCACATCAAATGGTTTCTGATTTTCTACTTTTTTACTCATAACTTATTTCGTGTTTTATACCCACTCGGTTTTAATTAAATAAATGATTCTCTTTTCTTTATTGAGGGTTCAAATCTCATCCCCTCATTTTCTACTTAAATCTAAATCGGTTATTGTGGTGTTATAAAATATTTTCTAACACTTCACCACCACTATATAATTCTTCAAAATTTTTTATTCTTTCTTTTAATATTCTATTCACCCTTTCTTCGTAGGATAATCTGTATTGAAGTTCCATATTCCTTTGGATTAAACTTCTTTCACCTTCTTTTTGATTCTCAATTATTTGATTCTTTTCTCTTAATTGTGAATCAATATCAGTTTTGTGTATGATGTTTCTGATTTTAAGATTTTTCTCCTTTAACTTATTTTTCAAAAGTGAAATCTGATTTTGATGTTTTGAGTGAATCTTCCACATAGATTCATAGGAATAGGGTTCAAGAAGTTTGTTTTTAAGTTTATCTATTTGATTCTTTAATCCTTGAATTCTATCATAGTTCTTGAAAGAACCTCGTAAAAATCGTTCTCTATCAAATTCATCTAATCCTTTGAAGTGTTCTACTATATCTACTGAATTATCTCTACAAAAATCAAACACCTCTTTTAACCACTTGTTCATCCCTTTATATCTCATCCAATTTGGTAATACCTTTTCCATCACTTAACAACTTGTTTAAGAAGATGAGTTGGAATATCCAATAGAGAGTTCCATTGTTCTATTGATAAATCTTGATATAGAGGGATATTACTATTATCATCTGTATGGTTATGAACCCTTGTTCTGTAATGAGTTTCAGTTAATTCTCCATTGTGATGTTTGTGTTCCATAATTTTCTCAATTACGAAAGTTGTATTCTCATTTATTTGAGGAAAATCTTCCTTCACCTTTTCTGTGTATATATTGGAGTTAAATCTTCCATAATTCTCAATTGATAACTTATGTAATTCACTAAAAGTTATTCGTTTGTAATTCTTTTGAATGGAATTTATTCTCTTATCAATTGGTTGTTTTTTGAAAGGTTTTTTAAGTTCTCTTTCTAACTTTCTTCTTTGTGTTCTATTCATTTCTTTCTTATTTATTGATACAACATTTCTTATACTTCAAACCACTACCACACGAACATTTATCGTTTCTTCCAATCTTTTCTTTTCGTTGGTATTTTTCCATCTTGTTTGATTGTTCAATCATATGTTTGAACTCCCAAGAATTGTAGTATTTATCGTAGTTTTCTTTACTCCAATTATGGGTTAAACAATTAACTCGTAAAAAATCAGAGTTATCCCATCTCCAACATTGGAAGGATTTGGTTTTTTCATCACTTACAAAAATGTATGGGTAGATATAATCTCCATCAAAGTGTATGTTTTTATCACTATCCCAACCACTACAAGTGAGTTCCCATAGTGAGTTGTAATCTTTAATCAAATCTTGTGGAACTCCAACCATTTGTTCAAGTGTAAAGATTTCATCTTCACTTCTTGGTTTATGAGTTCCTTCAAAGTAATCGTAGGATTTATCAAAACCAACAATCACATTTCCCTTTTCATCTTTTAGAACTTTATAACCATTGATTTCTAAACATTCAATAGGATTCTTCCCTTTGAATTTTTCTTGTTTTTTGAGTTTGATTTCGTTCTGTTTTCTTTTCTCAAAATCAGGTGATTGAGAGATTTCTGAAATCGGAATAAACTCGGTTTTCAAGTTTTGTAGTTTTGGATACTTACTAAATTGTGTGTTCATATAACTTTAATTTATTTTTTGATTCCCTTTAATTGAGGGAGGGAATCTCCCCTCATCTTACTTTATAAATCTAAATCACTTGTTGTGGTGTTATCAAATGTTTTATCTCTTATCACCACCACTTTGTTTTGATTCAAATTTTTTTGAATTCATTACCATTTTAAGGTAGTTTTCTATTACACCTTGTTGGTGTAAGTTGTTTGTTAAATAATCTAATGTTTCCATCTTCTTAAACTTTAATTTTGATTCTCACTTTATTGGGGAGGAAAATCATCATCCCCATCTTACTCTATAAACCTACATCGGTTATTGTGGTGTTATCAAGTTTAATTTTAGTTATCACCACCACTTTGAATTGGTTCAAATTTTTTAGAAATACTCAAAACATTGGTAGTTATCTTCATAAACCATTTTACCTACATCATCTACATCTTCACCACTCCATCTTATTTCACCACCATCTTCAATAGTGATACCCCATTTGGAAAGTATTTTGGTTCTGATGTATTCTAACCATTTTAATTGAGAACCACTCCAAGATGAACAACCATCTATTCTATCAGAATCTATTTCAATGGTATCACCATCTATCTTCCAATACATCCAAAGGAATGGTTGGTTGGAAGGAGAATCATTGTGTTTTCCTTTTATAGGAAACATCAATTCATTATCACCACCTATCCAAGAGTTATATTCTTCTCTATCACTCTTATCACAATCCCAATAACTTTTGTTTCCCCAATCATTAGGAAGGTATCCGAAGAACTCTCCGTTCTCACCATAATCTCCATCCAATGAACCTACTCCTTTGTAGTGTTCCATTAGTTTATCAGAATCGTAATAAACCTTTCTGATTTTACTCCAATCGTTAAACCATTTTTGTTGTTTCTCTGAAAGGGGTTGTGAAAGTTTGAAACTCCCTTTCCATTTAGTTCTATAACCCATAATTTATTTCGTGTTTTATACCCACTCGGTTTTTGTTTGATTTCCTTTTAACGAGGGAGGAAATCATCACCCTCACTTACATAACATAGATACCTAAATTATGGTGGTGTTATAAAATATTATTTCAGTTATCACCACCACTTTTAGTTGGTTCAAATTTTTTATAATAATTCACAATCATATCTATCCCAATCGTATTCTTCTTCTAATGTTGATATTTCATCCTCTTCTTCTTCCGAAAGGGTTTCTCCGTTATTTAATTTTTCAACATACTCTTGAAAAATCCACCAATCATCTTCTAATACTTTACTCATAATTTTTAATTTCTGTTCTCTTTGATAGAGGGAGAGAACTTACCCTCATTTTTCTACCGAAATCTAAATCGTTTATTGTGGTGTTATAAAATTATTTATCACTTATCACCACCACCTAACTCTTTGGTAAATGTTTTTTCAAATTCTTCTTTCAACTCATATACATCCCCACTCCATAATCCATTATCGGTATAGTATTTATGGGTTGATGTGAGTTCTGAATAAAAATCTCTAATTCTTGTTTTTACTTGTTTCATATCCTTCGTTTCATTTTCTACCGAAATCTAAATCGGTTAAGGTTGTGTTATCAATTTCTATTTTGGTTATCACCACTACTCAATAATTCTGATATGGTAAGATTGAGTTCTCGTTTAACTTGATTCAAATCTTTTTTAAGGATTGAATCACCTAATTTGAGTTCTCGGTTTGATAGATTCTTCTCCAAGTAAGATAGTTGGTTGATATACCATTTGAGGGTTGAATCATAAATCGGTTCTTTGTTTGTTGTGTAATACATAATTTCAAGTTTTATCGTTCGTATATCTATATATATAGGGAAGTGTTCCAAAACGATAAAAAATGTTCAAATCTGTATGATTTCAGAGGGATTTACCTCTTAAAAAACTCAATGATAATGGGGTTTTACAGAGTTTTTTTCAATGTTTTTATTTTATCTCTGAATTATTTTTAATTTAGTGGTGATAAGAATGAGGATTAAATAAAAATTCACCACAATGAAAAAAATATCCAAAAAGAAGGATTATTCTGTAAGAGGAGATAAATACAACATTGAGTATATACCCGAAGAGGTATATAGAAGTTTGGAAGGTGAAGAACTTAAATTTTACACCCAATACCGAAATAATCAAAGGTATATATGGGAGGGTAAGAATACCATTGAAAAAACAAGAAAGGAGATTAAGAAACTTCAAAAGAAAATCTCTGATAAAGAACAACAACTCAAAGTTTGGGAAGGTAAAATGATGGAGGGATATTCTGTTATTGGATATCTCGGTGAGGATTATGATTTTAATTGTTCGGTGAATCTTCGTGAAATAAAACCAAAGAAGAATAAAGGAGAAAGAAGTTCCTACAATACATCTGTTCCATACAGAAGTGGTAAGAAGATGGGTAGAGATACCAATAACCCATCAAAAGATTGGGAGGTTTGGAAGAATAAATACGATGAAAGTGGTGATAAGGAACTCTTTATGGATAAGTTAGAAGATATCCGAAGAGAGAAAAGAAGTAAAGTAAATCCAAAGAAGTATTATGTAAGGATTGAACCTAAATCACGAAGTAAGTTTAAGAATAATCAATGGATACGAAATCTTTATGTGGGTATGAGAGATGAGGTTATTCATTTACTTAAAACCTCATCACCCAATACTGATTGGGATAAGGTATCTGAAAAAAAGTTAAGAGATAACCTTCGTGAGATATACAAAGGGTATGTTCGGTATCAGATTTATACCAATGGTGTAGATTGTATCAAGATTGGTTATAATACCAAAAAGGGTAAAGAAGAAAACCCACAATCTCAACATCCATCTGATAAAGTAATTGATTGGATTAAAGAGATTGGAACTGATATAGTAGAGTGGATGGATAAGTAAATTACCCTACCATAAAGTTCTTTTCCCACTCTAACAAATCGTTCTTTCTAACATATCTTTTATAAGGTGAGATTTTAATCATTGGAAGGTTGTGATTTTGAACCCAATCTTCAATTGTAGTTCTTGATACCCCATACATCTTCTGTAAATCTTGTTTTGAAATTCGTTCTTCCATAGTAAGTGTTCCGTTCATAGTTTATTTATTTTTTGGTTCTGTATTCTATCTTAAACCACTCATCAAATGTGATATCTCTTTTACCATTGGTGAAGAGAATGGTATCTACACATCCTCCTTCTTTGATTACCCATTTTGATGGTGATTCGTTGTTGTTCTTGTTCATATATATAAATATATATTTCTGATATTTTCTGAAATGAAGTGGAACTATTCTCCCATCATTTCTCTAATCACTTCATCAAGAAGTTGTTCATCTTCCACCTCTTCGTGGAATCTATTTCTAACCTCATCTTTGATAAAGTTTCTTATATCTTCTTCGGTAAAATCTCCTAAATCAATTGAATCTTCTTCTCTTTCAAGTTCTTTTAGAATTTCATCAATATCTATCTCTTCATCATCATCCATATCTTCAATTGGTTGTTGATTCTTCCAAGTTTTGAGTAATCTACCTGTTGGTGATATTGGATTCTTTGGTATCTCTATCATTGATACTGATTCATTGATAGGTTTAGATAGTTTTCTTAATCTATCTATCAAATCGTTTCCTTTTAGTTGGTGTGTTTTTATCATATCGTTTCCCTTAAAATCCAAATGATGTTTTTAGAACCTCACGAAAATCATCTAATTCATCATCATTAAGTTTCTTAAATAATCCTCTACGGAGATTATCCACGAGTTTTCTTCCTTCTTTGTATCCTTTGGATACTTTTACATCGTGTAGTTCTTCTAACTCATCCTCATCATCTTCATCGTAGTATCCCATTTCTTGGAGTATCTCATCAAGGGTGATATCTTGTTCCAACTCATCAATGAACTCATCTAAATTGAACTCTAAATCTTCTTCTGATTCTTCTTGTTTAGATTCGGTAAGTAATCCCATACGAGGTTGTAATTTCTTTTTATCTCTATCTGAAATTGGTATTCCACCCAATTCCATTAAACGAATTCTTCGTTGGTTCGGTGATAGAGTAGAATCTTTCAGTTTTATACCATTTATCATAATTTGTTTCCCTTTCTATATAAATATTCCAAATACTCTTCTTTCTCTTTTTCGGTATCGGTAAAGAAGATACTTTCTCGGTGAAGATTAGGATTATAGGTATTTCTTTTAGAGTGTAAGTAATTACCATCTGAATCAAATACCCATCGTGATGAGTTATCGTAGTAGTTTTCCATAGTTTATTGTTTAGTTTCCATTTTCTTTAATTTCTTTTCTATTGTAGATGATAACAACCTTATCTCTGATTGGTTGAGGTTAGTAATGTTCTCATACACCCATAAGAGGTATTTGATTGGAACATTGGTTATCATTTTTCCTTTATGTTTTCCTTTGTTGAAATACCCTCCTTTACAATTGATAAAATTGGATAAGGAATGTTCGGTAGATTTTAGATTCCTTGTTAGATTTCCTTCATATCGTTTAATCATTAGTATAGTGTTTTAGTTAATTCGTGTTTATTCATATATCCCCTAAATCCATCCTCATTCCATATTTGATGAGTATGTATTTCTCCCCATTTACCATTATTGATTTTAACCTCATCTAATCCACTTTTATTTACTTCCCAAGTGTTTCCACCTATGAAGTGATTTAGTTGATTATAGAGGTTCTTATCATCGTTATATTGGATGATGAGGTGTGTGTGATAGTTTCCCTTTGAATAATCCTTTTCTGTGGTGTAGTGGGTGGTAATAGTATCCCCTTTTTTAAGTTTTGAGTGAAGGGTGATTATCTCTTTATTCAATAATTTCTTATTGGTTCTGTTCCTTCTTCTAATCATTATACCTATTGATTTCTTCATATGAAATCCCCATTACACCTCATCGGTGTTATTTATTATTGAAACATCTAATTTTACCTTCTTCAACTACTCTCGTAGTAATGGGTGGGTGTGGATTTTCCCCTACCTTCTGTGTATAAGTATATGATTCTGAAAAATCCGTAAAAAAGTGAAGATGTAGATTCCAATTATCGTAAATTGGTTCAGTTCCCAAGTGGAACTTGAACCTAAAAAAACATATTTAGTTTACCACACTATAACCTCAATGAAAATGATGGTTTACCAAAAAAACCATTGGTTTACTAAATAAATCAAAAAAACAAAAGTTAGTTTACTTGGTAAACTAAATAAAAATATTACTTTTGTGTTATATACTGATAATCAGTATATTTAGGAAAGAATATTTAACTTGGTTCAAGTACAGGTGGGACCACAACCAAGAAACCCTAACTCATTATAAGCAAATAGTTAGGGGTTTCTTTTTCCGCTCCAGATAACGTCAAACTTTAAATGAGTTTGTGAAATGTTAGGGAGGAGTTTTGTGGGATATGATTTGAAAGAATACTAGTCAAGTTTAAATCGAACTCCAAAATTAATAAAGGGAACCATTGAGTATCTGTCAACCGATTTTATCGAACTTGAGTTTGAATCATACAAATAGATTCTCTCCAATACATTTCTTCTGTTTGTAAGGTTTTTAAAAGCAAGTTTTAAATCCATTTTAAAATGTTGATTCATACGAATCCTTTTTGTGAGGCTCGCATCTAATCGTTGAAAGGAAGGAAGGAATTCAGAATTTAGATCATTATAGTCAAGCACAGCTTTTTGATTAACGATTTGATACCCGTTTGGGGAAGAATAAGGGACACCACTTCTCAATATATAGTTAGAACTCAAATTCCACCCTTTATATGTATAATTCACACCGATAGTCAAAAGGTGTTTTACCATAAAATTACTATTAAACCAAAGCCCCCCTTTTAAATCATCAAATCTATTTTGATTGTCTTGATAACTATAATTGGTCCATAAATTTAAATTATTCCAGTTTTTTTGCAATAACAAATCAACACCCAAAACAGAGGCCTCTCCAAGATGATAATCACTGTCATTTCGATCTAGATATCCAAAATTAAAAGTTGTTATACCCCCTAATTGACGGGTATAAAAATCTAAATCAAAAATTGTTCTCTCTCCTTTTCTAGTAACGCCCAAACTATACTGTGTTGATTTTAATAATGGATAGAGTTCATTTCCCGCTAACGTCCAAAGATTATTTGACCTCGAGCTTGTATTTTGAATGGTCTCATTTGTTTTAAAAACCGTCTGTGATTTTTTTTCAAAAGAGGTGTTTATAATCCATCTTTTGCTGATTTTTTGATTTAAATTAATTCTAGGTTCAAGCCTCGAAATACCAAGTGATTGAAAATAATTGTACCGAAGACCAACATCAATAGAATTATTTTTAAAAAGGGAAGAGTTAAAAGTAGAAAACAAGACAATATTTAATCCTTGAAGTGATTCTGCAAGTATTCGTTCTTCTTCATTTACAATATTTTCATTAAATAAATCAACATTGCGGTACAAGAATTCTGTTCCTAGCGTTAGATCATTTTTTAAAAAGATTGAGGTTTTATGACCTGAATTAAAAATAAATTCTTGAATATGATTTTCTCTTTTTGTTAAGTCTTCAAACTCTTTTTCTGTTTGTATTTCATCAGCTTCCATCTCATATTGTATTAAGTCTCTTTCGTAACTTAATTGATAATCGTAGAACGAACCGTTATAGCGGTGATTCCAATTTCCTTTTCCCAAATCGATTCTGATTCCAAAACCCGAGCTTATCGTATTGAGATAATCACTATAATCGATATTTCCTTGGAGCAATTCATATCCAATTTGGTCTTCCAAATAAAAACCGTGTACGTCTATATTTGTCTTTTCTTTAAGGAAAATTCTAGAAGAAAAACTAAAATCATTGTAATAGATCCGTTGCTCAGAAAAAACTTGTTCTTCAAAAGGATTGGTTAATTCAATTTTATTAAATGTATTGGTTTTAAATTGATCAGATAAAATAGTATTGAATGCTGTTCTTGCGGATATATTCAATTGAATTTTATCTTTAAAATTACCATGAGCTACAAGATCACTATCCAATAAACCAATTCCAAAAGATCCAATAAACGTTTTCGCATTTGATTTGTAACTATCTAGTAAAATCAATCCAGAGGTGTGTTCTCCGTAAGAAGCAGGCACCCCTTTAACATATAATTTTACATTTTCTATACTAAAAGGATTTAGGGAAGACAGAGATCCGTTTGCATGATTATTTTGATAGAGCCTGATTTGATTCCAAAGAATTTGATTTTGATCTGGTGTTCCTCCCCTTATAAAAAGCTGATTGTCTTCGTTTGGAGTATTAACTCCAGGAATAAGTTTAAGTAATTCAAAATAATCTGGATTAATAGTTCCTGGACTTGATTGAAATTGATTTAGATTAAATTCAAAACTTCCCCCACTTACTTTTTCTATGGGAGGGGCAATGTAATTTACAATTACTTCGTCTAGATCAATTTCATTTGTATTAATATAATATTCAGGACACGTTTCAGAAAAATCAATAGACTGTGTTTTTGGTCCAAATTTTTCAGACACAAAAGTCAACTCTTTTATAGATGGGTCTACATTTTGGAAATAGAAATACCCCATATCGTTCACTTCAGAAAATCGATTTCCCAGAAGTATTGTGGCATTTTGAATAATCTCATCAAATAAATCATTTTTGAGATAGCCACAAACAACACCCAATCCCATTTTATTGATGGAAAGAATGATGTCTTTTCCGTCTTGATTCCAACTCATTTTATATTCTTGCTCAAGGATGCGTTTAAATTCTTCAAGAGAAGCAGGTAGATCGGTATTTAGGGACAGATATCCCGATATTAGAAGATCATCAAAGGTGAAAGTGATATTGTATTTTTTTTCCGCTTCAAAAAGTGAATTTTTTAGGGAAGGAGTCTCTTCTTGTGCAACTAATTGTAGGGAACCAAATAAGACTATTAAAAAGACAAAACGCATTTTATTCTTCAATTAAAATAAAGTTGTTGATGTTTTGTTGAACAACCTTAAATGAAAAGGGTAAACTAATTGATCTTAGCGCCTTTTCTTGATCTTTTAGATCAATTGTACCTGTGAAGTAATTGTTTTTTAATGAGGAAATTTGAATATTAATATTGTAGAGTTTACTTACTATATCGACAACATAATCTAAAGGAACTTTGTTGTAATAACTGGCAGACTTATCAGTATATTGGTTTAGATCAATTTCATAAACCCCTTTCGCGATAGAACTAAAAGACAATCCTTTTGTCAAAAAATAGGTTTTTTCTCGGTGTGTTACTTTTACTTTTCCTTCAGTACAAATCACCGTAAAAAAATCTCCAGTATCGATTATTTTAAATGCGGTGCCTACAACTTCAACACTACCATTAGGACTGTCAATAATAAATGTGCTGCCTTTCTCAACTTGAAAATAAGCCTCCCCAGTCAACTTAAGTTTTCTGTTGATTAAATTAAAACTACGTTGGTGTTTAAGTGTTGCACCAGGGGCTAATTGAACTATGCTCCCATCTGAAAGTTCAACTTGATTAAAAGAATTTGGAGAAGTATATGTTTTTTGTGAGAGTATAAAACTACTAATGCCAACCAACACTACAAAACTTGCTGCAATTGAATAGACCCAATTTAAAGTCTTTTTTTGTGGCTCCCTTTTCTCAGGAAGTTGTTTCTCAAAAACTTCCCAATGCAAATTTTTTGGAATATCTATTTCCAATTTTGAAGAAACTTCTTTTATCTTTCGATATCGATTTAATGACTCCTTGCCTTCCCTTTTTTCGAGTTCACGATCGCTAAAGGCTCCTTCTATCCACGCAGCTAGATAAGTTGTTTCGTCTCTCATTTTTTTCTCTTTAAATCTATCCCTAATAAGTGGTTGAGTTTTTTTAAGGCATGATGCATTCTTTTTTCAACTGTTTTTTGACTCAACTCTAATTGTGTTGCAATCTCATGATAGGTTAAATTATCGATACGGTTCATTAAAAAGACAACGCGTTCTTTTTCGTTTAATTGATTGATGGAATGGGTTAATTTTTCTTTGAATTGCTTTTCTTCTAACAAATCTTGAGGGGATTCGGAAAATCCGACCTCTTGGACTGATTTCCCTTCTGTTTTTTGATTTCGTTTAATTTCATTTAAACTCAAATTTTTTCCCATTGTAAAAATTAGACTTTTAATATTACGCAAGTCAAACTTTTCACACTGATCCCAAAGTTTTAAAAAAACATTTTGTGTAATGTCCTCTGAAAGTGCTTTATCCTGAAAGGAATAGGTCAAAAATCGATACAAGTCTTTCGAATATTGTTTGTAAACTTTTTCGAATACAATTTGATCACATAAAGAATTTAGAGGTACCGATTTCATTTATTGAATGTTAATTCAAATTCAAAATTCAAAACATCATCTATTTTAACCATCATAAAAGAAGGAAGTTGGATTTTATAATCAGTGGGTTTAATTTCGAAAGTACCACTTAAAATTATTTTATCCCCTACTAATTTTTTAACACCAACAATAGTAATATTCTTATTAACCCCATGAAAATCTAATTGCCCATGAATGAATAGAGAGTCTTTTTTTTGTTCCATTAAATTTGAGTAAAAGCGAACTTGTGGATAAGACAAGGACTCTAACACTTCAAGGGCATGAGCGTCACGCCCTTCATTTTTGCTATCGAAATCTTGAACGAATGCCAATACTGCCATCTCTTTTATCTCCTGGTTATTAGGATAGAATACCAATACACCTTTCACATTTGTATTTACTCCTTTCCACGGGTGGAGTATGTGATTGGCAGAATAGGTGATTTTGCTCATCTCCGTATTGAGTTGTTTTTTTTGTTCTTGAGCAGTGAGCATCAGAACACCCATGAAAAAGATCGAATAAAATAGGAGTCGAGGCATAGTTAAAATTTAAATGAAAGAATGGCTAAGGCATAGCTCCCAAATAAAGTGAAAGACGCCGCTCTGTGGTAGGATTTATTGCTTTCAGACAATAGGTTAGTTGCAATCATTGCAGAAAAATGAACAGTCGCCAACCATCGGTGTGCTTTGATAGAATTTAATCCTTTTGATTTAACACTCACTAAGGGAGGAGGGGAAAATAGTGATAATCCTGCTCCTGTAAAATAAGAAGCAGTAGTAAAAGCTCCAATTGATTCATGAAGGTCTTCAAATCTATCATTGCCCTTATATAGTTGAACCCCTGTAATACCCTGGCCAATCATTCCCAAAAGGGTAGCATATCCAATGAGTTGATGAGCAGTTAACATCCCTCTTCTTATCTTCATTTCCCGCTCCCGACTTTCTATCGAGAGGGGAAATAAATTAGTTTTTCTCATCAATCCCTTTTCACCCCATAATATACTTTGGGTAAAAATCATTGATTCGGGAAGAAGTTTTACTTCGGTGGGTTTGTTTTCGATTTCATCGAATAAAGACTCCGACACTTGTCCATGTACTCCCTGAGTAAAAACAGCCAGAGAAATTACGGTGTAAAATAACTTAATCATCTAGTCTAAGAAAATTACCGTTAAGATCAAAAATGAGTTCAATATCACTAGACAATTCAATTTCAATTTCTTGATTTTCAATTTCAACCTCAGTAACTGTATCATTTGGATAGTTATCATTGATATACTTCATT
>Ga0208427_1000482_pt1 | contig 17257 bp, 24 predicted proteins | sample DEB08_DNA_FD_184532 | JGI IMG/M metagenome (GOLD analysis project Ga0208427, IMG submission 184532) | Aqueous microbial communities from the Delaware River and Bay under freshwater to marine salinity gradient to study organic matter... | ecosystem: Environmental > Aquatic > Marine > Coastal ...
GCTACATCTCCACGATTCTGCTGACGAAACTCTTCTTCTTCCTCAATAGTTTCTTGATCTTGGAAACGAGGAGTGCCCTTGTTACCAAGCACATAGTCAAGACGCTTCTTCAAGTCATCATAGGACTTGAATTGATCGGGAGCAACAAAGTCTTGGAGAGAATATTCTTTCTTCCAAATCGCTTCCATTGCATCGTCATCGTCCAGCAGTGCTTCTTGACGGGCAAACTCTGAAGAGTCATAGTTGCGATAACCGGCAACGTTCTTTGCCTTCAGTTTGAAGTTGGCACCTTGCCAGAAGTCAAAGGGATCGATTGCTTCTTCATCTTCAAACTCGGGTTGCATTGCGGCAGTGATCTTGTCAAAGATCTTCTTACCGAACTTATACAGGAAGACTTTACCTTCGTTCTCCGGATTGGCAGGATCTTTCACCACATAGATGTTGCTGATGTAGGTGAGTTTACGCTTTTGCTTACGTGCCTGATCTTTGCCAGCATCGGTACCGTTGTTCCACAGCATCGTGTTGTATTCAGACACAGGATCTTTCTGATTCATGGTGGTGAGAGAGTTCTCAATATACCAACCACCAGGACCTTGAAATGCGTGTGAATAGAGTTTCACAAACGGCAGATCTTCGCCGTTAGGAGCAGGAAGGAAACGGATTACGGCATAACCATTACCGCTCTTATCGCATTCGAGTTTCCACAGACGCTCATCACCTGAAGCGTTTGCATTACTCATTTTTTCGACTTCTTTGACCAGTTTGGCGGTCAGAGAGCCCAGTTTGGATTGCTTTTTAAGATCAGCAAAAGACATTCGGATTACCTCGGATTTTTTGGATTTGTCGGGTTTGTTGGATCGACTTGGATAGTATAACAGCGTTGCCCTCAGGTGTCAAGACTTTCTCTGAGAGAATCAATGGTCGCACCAAAAGTATTAAACAGATAGTTCATGTCAGTGTCTGGGGAAAATCCCATAAGTGTCATGGATTTTTGAAGATTTTTCTTCATCTCTAATGCTTTTGGATCGTCTGATAATGACAGACGAGCATACATAACTTTTTGTTTTTCTAATAATGTAGATAGTTTATCAACATGCTCCACTTGTTCAGTTTTACTCATATGAGGAAATTTCATAATATTGAGATAGATTTCCTCTTGAAGTTTATTAATCTCACGGAGTTCTTCCATGACGATTTCTGACTCGAAAAAATCACTCATCTACAATCTGCCTCAAAATCTTTTTGTAACGGAACATATCAATATTTAGGAATGGATTATATTTTTGAATTTTTAAACTTACGGTTTCCCACACAGGGTCTAGCAGTTTTTTATCAAATCTTTCTCTAAAACAAAATATCTTTTCACAGATTGATAAAGTCTCAATGGATATTTCTCCACCAAGGAACTTTTTGAGTATCGGTGGATGTCCGTTGGAACAATTGAAAGCATCCTCTAATTTGTTTTCCGAGAAGAATTCTTGCATTTGTTCTCTGTACAAGTAACTCAAACTCTGCTGTCGTTTCATCCACTCGGCGTAGTTTCTTTCGCCAGAATTGATAATTTCTCCAATCCATAAGTTTTCTGGGTTAGTAGAGGCAACAAAATTAGATACTAAAAAATCTACGATTTCTTTATCAGAATACTTACGAGAAGTCTTCTCAAACCAGTACTTATCCTTTCTTTTATTAAAGGATGTCATACTGGCACGGGTTTTTGCTCCGTACTTAAAGAAATCGTATTTTGGATTTGTAAAATGATTTTTGAGTGACAAATAATGTTGATAGGTATCAAATGGGGTCACAATCATAGAGGAAGTTTTGCTCTTGAAGTTTTTTTCATAAAATTAAGTTGAGTCGCATCCCACTTCAATTTTTCTTTGAGTGGTTTTGATACTAACTTAGTAACCGATTCTACCTCAATCTGATTGATTTCGCAATAGTGGCAAATAGCATCAATATAATTGAGTTTTTCTTCGGCAACGATTTTTTCAATCTCTAGGGCAAACCTAGACGGCGTTAGAAACTTCTTCTCTATCGCTTGTTCCAGTTCCTTGTTTGGTTCCATATTGTTCCAGTTTATCTCCAACAAACTTTCTAATATATTTGTCGAGGAGTTTGATGTACTTTGCTTTGTCTCTTTGTTCATAAACGACGCATTCTCCATTTTCACATGCCATGATGATCACAAGTTTTTTGACCATAATACCGGTCATTTCGTAAAGCATACATCCATATGCCATACACTGAACGAAATAGTGTTCGATCCAGTCTTCTGGTTTTGGTTTCGCAGATGTCTTAAAGTCGATTATCGCTAACTCACCGTTATATTCAGCAATACAATCAACAGTCCCAGCAATACCAAGTTCCTTACTATATAGGGAACTTTCTAAAGCATGAATATTATTTATATTATTAAGTGTTGATTTAGAGATTTTAAAGAGAAAATCTGAAATCGGTTGAACTTTTGGTAAATCCTCATTTTTAAGATGATGCTCAACAAGAGTGTGCATATCAGTACCACGACTTGTAGCAGCCTTGGTAATCCGATTTGCCTCTTCTTCACCAACTTTTTTGCGCCATTTTACAAAGATTTCCTTATTAAAATGACTGGTCACCGATGTAATCGAGACCAGTCGAATAAGATCTTCTTGATTTGGTACTTTATAATAACGAACTCCATCAATAGTTTCTCTGTCGAGAGATGGAAGATTCAAATCAATATGATTAAACATTAAAAACCTGCATCAATTTTTGCTGTAAGATATTCTTTGACAAGACCGGAACGAACAATATCTTCGATTCCAAATTCAATTATATCAAATGATGGCATTTTACGCAAGATGTTCATAAAGTCAACAATACCATTTCTTTCATTTGATTTCGTCAAGTCCGACTGACTTGCGTCTCCACAGAAACAAATTTTGGTATTTTCCCCAACACGAGTAATAATAGAATCCAACTCATGAAAATTCATGTTTTGAAATTCATCGACAATCAGAATGGCATTGTCAAGAGTAGTTCCACGAAGAAATGATGTACTCCAAAACTTAATGGTCTCTTGTGATTTTAGATTGCCATAAAGCATCTCAAAATCGGCATCAGATGGCATTTGGAACATATACTTCACCATATTCTTGTATGGAATTTGGTAAATATCTGCCTTATCATCATGATCTCCAGGAAGAAATCCAATTTCTCTGGTAGCAACCAGTGATCTTACAAGGTATACTTTTTCATATGGCGTGTGCTCTGAAAGAACATCCATCAGGGCATTATAAAGTGTAATGAATGTTTTACCTGTACCAGCACAACCATAGGCAACTAAATGTTTTCCTTCTTTATAAGAATTGAATAATGTTTTTTGATTTTCCGTAAGTGGATCAATATCCACCAAATATTCTTGGCTCAGAGGTTTTTTCCTCTTCATCTGCTTTGTCGTAAGTCCAACCCCAATTGGTTGCTCTGCAGATGCTCTTTTTCTTCTTGCCATGTTACCCCAATTTTTTTACAGTAGATCCAGGTGCTTTCTGTGCCTTTCCAAGCACATCATTCCATCCAGGATATTTTGTCTTAAGTTTATTTCTCCAATCTCCAACTTCTCCAGGAGAAGGGCATGTAGAAGGATCTGACCAGTCGCGTTGCCAATCAGGATTTTCTTCTTTCCATTGATCCCAAACAGTGTAACTCATTGTCACTTCTTTTTGTTCACCAGTTTGTTTATTTACAACAGGATATGTAGGCATTGTTATGAATTCAATACAAAAATATTTAGACCCACTCTAGCGCCTCAGCAACCGTAGGAAACTGTTCAGTAAAGACTTGCTTACAATCTAGGGCAAGTTTCATATGCTCCTTCTGAGTGCCATTACCAGTCCTCAGAGTGATATAATGGATCCATGAGCGACATGATCCTGTCATGTAGATTTTGGTAGGCGTTGCCAGAGGAAGCACCATACGAGCACATTCCTTTGCCACACCAAGATCAAGCATTTGACCATAGAGTGCCATAGCAGAATCAAATAATGTCTTTGTCTGACGCTCCAGTTTATCTACAGTTACTGGATCGAGATCATCAATCGAATTTTGACGATTTTTTACATCTTGACGACGATATTCTGGAATAGGAATCTCTTCACCAAGAAGAGTTGAATCCGCATAGCGTTGTGAAAATTCTTGATATGTAAAGGATCTATGGCGCAGCACTTGAGCTGCGATTGCACGGGAACACTTGAGTTCCAGTGTCATATAACTCTGCTCAAATACAGACCAGTGATTGTGCTTGATACAATACTTCAACAATCCAGAAAAATTCTCATTGTCTTGGTTGTTTGGATTTGACACACGGGCAATATATGCCATGGTCTTTTCGGCATCAGGAGTGATACTTACCAGTTTTGCGTTCATTTCTTAAATCCTTTTGATGTTTCTAGTTTAATTCTATCAAGTTCTTCTTCTACCGAACGAATATTTCTTTTCATCTCTATAATTTGTTCTTCGGTATAAAGATGCTCCTGTTTCAACATTCTTTTCAGGAGTTTTAAAAGTTTAGTTGCTCTATCAGTCATCGTCGTCCTCAAAAACTTCGTCGTAACTTACATAAGGATCGACTTGACTTTCATATTTATATGCGTCAACATCGGACAAAATTTCTGCTTTTAGTGAGTCTACCAATAGTTCTAGGTTTCGAACAATCAATTTAAGTCTTTCTCTATCCATAAAAAGGTCCTTACTCCACATATTTTAGACAAAAAAAGGGGGGAAGTCAACCCCCCCCTCCAAGATCATTTTTGAATTTTACTAAGAAGTAAAACTTCTCCGTAAATTAGACTAATGAATGCTATCATACCCAAAGAACTAAGTCCTAAGAGTTGAAAGATCATTCCTCTCCTCCTACAATTATTACCTGTTTATCATGCTTAATACCACGATAAATTTCACTAAACCAACGCTTTTGTTGGTTTGCGTGTTGCTTTTCACGACGCTCTACGGTGTCGTATGTTACACCACGATAAACTACCTTTGCCATGATTTTACTCCTAAAGAAATGGAAAGTTAACCTTCTCTGCTTATGCAGGATCCGTATTCCCGTTCCTTCAGTCGTTTGCGTCCCAGTTACAAAAATCTCTTACTGTTACAGCGTCCTTAATCGTTTCTACAAGCTCAACCTTTACGGCATCAGGTAGATCCGAATGATCTCTGATAGAGGAAATTAATTCTCTTGCCTCAGAGCAATTTAAGGTTGTATAAAGTAATAATTCAAACATGGGATGAACGCTCCGTTCCGCGACTTACTTGCGTCGGGTTTCCCCGATGAACGATAAGTGTATTATATACCCTTCTCTCTATATAGTCAAATAGTTTTGTATAATATAATACATTTTATAAAAACCTTAGAGAGCAAATTTTTACCGGGATTTTTTTCCGCCGATTTTGGGAATCACTTTCGCTTTTTGGTTTCGGGTGCCTTATTGCCCCAGAGTTTTGGATTGACTGTGCCGTATCCATACTCAATGTTTTGTACTGATAATGCACCATAAGTATCATAGTACATATCAAACAAACTTACCTGACTCTTACAACGAGTCAGGTCCATATAAGTTTCTCCATCAACAACATATGTAATCAAATACGCATCATTTGGGAGAGTCTTATCGTTTGCCAGTTGACGTGTGGTTTTTTCTTGCAGAACCTCACATCCATACTTTGGACCTAATGGTTTGATGCTAGGTTGTTCCATAGTTTTTTCTTTTCTCTTTGGCGGATCTGCCAGTTTATTTGCCATTACGAACGACCTCCCCATTTAATATCAGGATATGCTTCTGCAACAATTTCTTTGGTGATTTTATACTTATCGGAAAGTTTTTTATCTTTTACTAATACAATAATCTCTGCTTCAAGTGGATGAAGACCTTCAAGAATATTGATAAACATCGTTTCACGACGAATATTATTCATCGCATCATTTCCACCTTTGATGAAATGATAAAAGTTCTTAAATTCTCTTCGAATTGTGGTGTGTCCCTGCTTATCACTGGTTCCCAAGGAAAAAGATCCGGTTTCATGCATCTTACGAACTTCTTCACTAATTTTAGTTGTAAGTGTTCCACTATAAGTGTTCTGCTCATCATATCCAGAATAAGGAACTTCACCTTGAGGAAGAACAGAAATTATGGATTCATCAAAGTTCCAGATAAAAATAGCTTTTAATGAAGGATGTTCATACTTTTTAAGAACCTCTACTTTTTTTGCATTTGATCTCTGTCTCGAAACAAGATCCAAAATTTCAAAGGCAAGTGCATTAGTCGGAAGTTCTTGAATAGAACTTGGTTTTTTTGCCGTTGTCGTCTTAGTCGTCGTAGTCTTCTTCTTCGGTGCTGTTGTCATGATAGTTTTCAAAATTAAATGCGATTACTTCATCAGGTATTAAATTCCCTTGGTTGTCAAACATTTCGGGATGAGGTCTAGGTACTTCCCGATAATTCATCATATATTCTCGTGCAGTCCATCCAATCACCACTCCCATTATGAGAAACAAAATTGTCAAAAACGAACCAAAAACTAAACTAACTGCTAACATTTTTCTTTCTCCGGGAAACTAAACTTTTCTTCCTTGTGCTAAAGGAAAACTCAAAGTAGATGTTTACTTCCCGATTTAGAAAGCAAACCATCTTCTCAAAGATGATGTGGAATGGGTGTGTCTGCTTTCTTTTTCCTCCATTAAGAATGAATTCAACACCACGATTACTGTGGTTATTTTTATTTATGTCAGGATCCGACAACTTGTTGTTCTTTGAGAAACTTGATTGTATCAACTGCGCCTCCTAGTTTTTTCTCATCACAAAGTACCTGTGGAAAGGTAGATCCTTCACCAAATTCAGCATAAAACTGCTCTCGGGTAAAGTCCTCTCCAAGAGTATACACCACAAATTTACTACCTGTCAACTCTAAAACAGTCTTAACTTTATGACAATATGGACAGTCTTCTTTTGAATAGATTGTAAAATTCATATCTTCTGTAAGAACCATAATGATTTATTTAGATGACTCTATATTATCCAATATTATATCATATAATATCATGAAGTTGAACTATCTCCACCAGAATTCAATTCTTCAAGTGTTGGCCAAACAACTTCTAACGGATTTGTTGTGGAAGATGTAATATCCCTGAGTGCCTGAATGTATGTGTCTAAATCAGAAATACTATCAGTTGTAGTAGTAATACCCAGTCTAGTTTCACTCAAATTTCTCATAACTCTCCATTCAACTTCATTAATCTTTAAATCCCTAGTTTCTCTAACTTCTGTCCAGAGTTCTGCCGTTCTAGAATTAATTTCTTCTGCGGTTAATGAAACAACTTCCCATGCAACACCATTCCAAACTACCTTTTGAGTATCACCATCAAAAGGTGGCGAATCTCCTGCAGCAACATACCCCGCATCAGTGAGTTCTTCTTCAGTAAATGTAGAAGAATCTGTTCTCGTGCTACCATCAGAAAGACGAATTCTTTCTGGTAATGGTCCTGGATATTGTTCTTTGTATGAATAAAGCATTTTAAATCTCCTTAATAAACAGCAACATATAAACTATCAGTTCCATTCATTGTTGAAGCCATACTGGTAGGACCCGTAAGAGCATGAATAACTCTTATATATTCTCCACCACTAAAAGTGTATGTAGGACTCCTCATAACAGTTCCAGAATATCGTACAGACCCACTTGTCTCACGATATGCATAATAAGTGGCAGATGATTGTGAAATTGTTCCATTGCCTACAGTTGCGAGAGTATTAAATCCACCATCTGCAGATAATTTATATGTATTACCAATACCATCTGCAGCACCTGTATAACTTGAACCAGTGCCTGTTGCCCAAGTAAATTTACCAGTGCCAGTACCAGTTGTTATATTGCTATAGGTATAACCAGATGCCGTTGCGGGTGTCACAGGAAAACCTTGAGTAGAAGTTCCACCAATTTGTGATGTATAGGTCTGCCATGCAGAACCACTACCTCCAGTACTAGTATTAAAGATCCAAGATGCTACAAGAGTAGTTCCAGATATAACCTGAACACCAGCGATTGGAATATCATTATAAAAAGTGGTTGATGCTGTTACTTTTACTCCAATATAAACTCTTCCCGTACCAGTAAAATCAGTTTGAACTTGACCAACATCATATGGACCATTATAGTCACTAGTAGTTCCCATATATGATTGCGAATTAATAAATCTATTGCTTATTTCGTAGAAAGATGTTGTAATATCAGTTCCGACAGGAAGTGCGGCATCAGTTACAGTCAAATTAGCAGTTTCATTTAAAACTAGACCAGATGTTGAACCTAGTCTTATTTGCAATTTAACAACATTATTTTCAGCAAGTCCATCAGCAGTCGGTTTGATAGCAACACTAGTAGTATTATTAGTTATAGTAATACTTCCACTTAATCCCAGATCAAAATCAGCTGCTGACAAAGAAGTACCAGATACATTAGCAATAGTCCAATAAACAATATCACCATTATTAAATCCTTCTGTAGTTATACTAAAAGTTGAAGTAGAACCTTCAGGAAAAGTTGTACCATTACTATTAGATATAGTTGTAACTTTCTTAACTATTGGCCATTTACCATCTATTTCCCCATTATAATTATCAAAAATTTCATGTATACCAGATGCACTAGTTAAAGATATTTGTTGTTTTTGACCAATAATTCCTGAATTTCTTCTCATTTTATACTACCTCTATACTCTAGTAATTTTTGCATATCCATTTGTTGCATTCGCTCTAAGATGACCACCAGTTCCTCCATCAGCACCTGCAGTAGCAGAGACAAGTGTTCCAGTCCAATAAGATCCTCCTCCGCCAGCATTTCCCCAAGTACTACCTGACCAATCATTACCAGCAGGACCACCAGTATATCCGCCGCCGCCACCGCCGCCTTCACCATTTCCGTTAGATCCTCCACCACCCCCAAATCCCCCATATAGAGCAGTAGTGTCAGTAGAAGTACCACCTTGCCAATTGGGTGATCCCCCACTGTGACCACCGTCTGCTTGATTAGCAAGGTCAGAACCATCACTCAACCAACCAGCACCGCCAGCAGAACCACCAAAACTTCCTGTTGTAGAAAGTCCACCACCATACCCAATACCGTTAGTAGATCCAGTACCATTACCAGTTCTTCCATTAATAATAGTATTTACAGCAACTCGTCTACTATCACCATTGGAATTATTATTTCCACCCAATCCGTTACCACCATTGCTGGTGCTATTTCCATGTCCCCATCCTCCTCCACCACCAGCAACGGCAATTAAACCAGAACCTCCAATAGAACCAGTATAAATCCAAGTTCCTCCACCACCGGCAGATCCATTTTTAGATACCGCACCAGTTGGTGTTTGTCCAACAACAATATTATAAACTGTTCCTTTTGTCAAGTTAACTCTTGTTATGATAAGTGCTCCCTGTCCAGGATCACGTGGATTATAAGTACCTGTCGTATTACCTCCACCACTTCCACCTCTCAACTCTATTTCATATGTGCCAGTTTCCGGAGCAGTCCATTGCTGTATTCCACCACTTACAGAAAAATAAGATGTCAAAAATACAGCACCAGAATATGCACTTTGACACTGAGCAAGAGTTGGTCCTTGATATCCACTTACTCCTGCACTAGTAAATGTGAAACTAGTAAATGAATATAGCGCATCACCGATAACTTGTGATGCAATTAAATCATAAACTCCTCTTTTTTCACTTATATTACCAAATCCAATTAAACCACCATTTTTAGTATAAAATCCCATAATTAACTAATTTCTTCATAAGAACAGAATGCTTGCAGATCCAAAGTTGCGCTTGCATATAAGTATAATGTATTATTTTCTTCAAGATATATTGAAGTATCTTTTGAAATTAAAACAAGAGTTGCATCAGCAGGAACTGATACAGTCCATGCAAGTTGATAGTTAACACCAGCTTTGTTCACATATGCTGTAACATCGGCAGCATTCGTTCCATCGATGTTAGCAACGGTTAAAGTATTAATTTTAATAATTTTTCCACTAGATGCCGGATTTGATACTATTGCAGAACCAGAAGTTCCAAGTGCAAGACCAGCCGATTTTCCGTAGATACTTGTTGCATTTATTATATTTGGATTAGCCATTCTTTATAGTGTTTCTCCTGTTAAAAATATTTATTAAGAATTTAAAAAAGCAAGTGTACTTAATGCACTGCTACCACCACCTCCGCCGCCACCACTTCCATTAGAAGCTGCGGTAATACGTCCTTGAGCGTCCACTGTAATATTAGCACTAGTATATGAACCAGCAGTTACTGCAGTATTTTCCAACTTAGATGAAGTAACTGCAGCATCAGCAATCATATTAGTTGAAACTTGTAGTTCTGTTATTATTCCACCAGCACTAGTGCTGCCAAGAACGCGATTTGCCGTAGTAACATTTTGCATCTTAGCATAAGTAACCGCATCATTATCAATAGTCCATGTTGCACCAGATGCCGATACTGTTATGTCTCCTTTATCGCCGTCAGAAACTCCTCCTCCACCACTAACTGTTGTAAATGATAATGTTCCACTACCATTTGTAGTCAAAACTTGCCCATTAGTGCCATCAGAGGACGGATAAGTTAGACTAGAAATGGTTGCAATACCAGATACAATTAATTGATCAGTATCAGTTGTTCCTACTACTTCAATACCAGCAGGAACAGTTTGTAGTTTTAACGATTCATTTGAATAAAGTTGAATAGAATATGGATATGTAAAACTTGAAGCAGTTGCTCTAAGACATGTTCTGTTTAGAGTACGAATATCTATATATTCAGTACCATCATACCCAACAATATCAAGTTCTAATGGACCATAATACGAGTTGATATAATTTAATCCACTAGTGCTAGCATTTCCAATACGCAAATTATGGTTTGAACTGGAGGTAGAACCGTAAATAGTATATCCACCAGCCCCCTTATCTGTAGTTGTAAGGTAACCAGCACCATTAGTAAGTTGGTTATTATTGGTTGGGATTGTCGGTGTGTTTGTGAAGTTGTTGTAGTCGAGGTAATAAGAGCCTTGTTGTCCATCGACAGTATCGGCGTCAATGCCGTTACCTGAGCCCTCATCAGCAGTTGTAAGAACTCGTGCTGTACCATCGTAGATCGTACCGGTGGCAATAATATCCCCTTCAACCTTGACTACTGTTCTTGTCTCGGTCCCTTTGATGATGAAGCCGTCATTTGAGTTGCCACCAGTAGTGGTTACGGCACCATCAGCATGCAAGTACTCAATCGTGCCGTATTGTGCATAACTTCCGCTTGACTGGTCGCTAAATCGTATTTGGGCACCAGTTGCATTCGTACTAGGTTTAATCCATATACCATCATCATGCGTGAATGTAATCAGCCCAGAAGCTGTATCTGCTGCATTACTTCTCAGGTATGCACTTAAATCAGGCGGGTGAAAGGTGACAGTCCCCGTCATCGAACCGCCGGACACATTGTTGCTTACAGATACAGATCCATTTCCGTTAGATGTAGATGCAACACTATTATAGGATAAAAGACTGAAATTCTTGGCGGCACTCTGGATTCCGTCTAACTTAGTTCCATCAGTTGCTACATCACGTCCATCAACAGTTCCACTTACAGCAATATTACCAGTTACGGTTACACCAGTAGAAGAAGTTTCAAGTTTCTTAGCACTATCATAATAAAGTTCAACAGCACCGTCCTCAATTAATTTAAGAGTATCATCACTTAAATTTTTGAGTTTAAATTCTATATTTCCTACAGTTGCCCTAATTTTTAACCCGGATGCACCAATTCCGCTATCAATGAAGTTTGAACTTGATCCAGTATGATAGATGGAAAGATCTGTTCCTGCTCCAAAAGTCAATCTATCATCGGTTGAAGCAGAACTATCTCCAAAAGTAATATTTTTACCATTAACATCTAAATTACCACCTAGTTGTGGTGTAGTGTCTTCTACAACATTAGAGATTCCACTACTACCACCAGAAGCATTAGCAACCTCTACAATACTATTGCCATCACGAAGGTATATTTTTTGATCCGCACTATTAACGGCTAATTCTCCATCCGCAAGATTACTAGTGGTTGGAACCGATGATGCCGTACTAGACCTTTTTGGTTTGAATACATTAGCCATTATTAGTTACTTTCCTTTAGTTGCTAAAATCAGTTACTGCATCAATATTTTTAGACACAGATTTTTTTGGTTTTTGTTGTCCTTGTAATTCTTCAATTTTTGCCGACATATTCTGTATAATTCTTTCGGAGGCAACTACTTTTGCCTCCGCAGCAACAACTTGATTAATTAAGTCGCTTACTTTATTTTGATATACTCTGATAATATCACTGTACTCAATATTAAATTCATTTGTCATTATCAATAAGATCCTCCGTCAAATACTAAGTTTTGTGCTTGTCCGCTGCTATTTATTATCTGGTTTCCAGATGCTGTTCCGCCAAGATAAAGATCATTTGCTACGAAAGATGCAAGCGTACTAACAGATACTTGAGGATCGGCATTTCCAGTATCAGCCGACTCTGCTACATCTGCTGCAGCGGCAATAAAAGTATTATCTAACCAAACAACACCAGACTTTTTGGCACCAGAAGAATTATAATTAAATAAAAGTCCAAGGTCCCAAGTAGTTGCCGATGAAGGGGCTGCACCATTTACAAGACCGAGTTCCATAATTCGATCTTCTACCTTTACAGTCTCGGTAGAGAATGTAACAGCAGTACCTACAACATTCAGGTTTCCGCTGACATATAAGTCACCAGTAACAGAAGCACCACCACCAGTGGTTTCAAATTTCTTGGCATTATCATAATAAAGTTCTACTGCCGCATCATTGGTACAAACAATACTATTTTCTCCGGACTTTGCTTGAATATAAATGTCTTTATTAACATCTTCACCAGTATTATTTCTTATATAAAGATGTCCTTGCGCAGAAGCGCTAGCATCAATATAAGCATTAGTACCATCAGAATAAACTTTTAACTGATTTGAATTAATATTAATATATTCATTACTACCAAGAGTTAAACCATCAACAGCAAGAGTTCCGGTTAATGTTGCACCAGCATTAGTAGTTTCAAATTTCTTGGTATTATTATAATAAAGTTCTACTGGATTTCCACTACCACCACCTAAAGTAATACCTTGAGTAGTTGTAGTTGGTCTTATATAAATTTTTGGATTAGATCCATCAGGTTTTAGTTCAATATTTAAATCTTTATCAAGACTTTTAATATGATTGTCCGTTCCATCATGACTTATTTGTAAATCACTATTAGTACCAAACGTAGCCTGAATACCATCGTTGAAAATTAAGTTTCCAGAAGTTTTAATGTCGGCAGCATCAGACCTTAGGAAACTTGTGCTATCAATACCATCAAGTGTTGCGGCATTTCCACCATCAGCACTAGTGATGTATGTACTACTATCTACAGATCCATCGGCCTTCAAAAATTGTGACGATGTACCGCCAGATTTTACAAAAGAAGTAGCAGTTACAATACCAGTAACATTAAGATTACCAGTACCAGTAATATCATTAGAATTAAGATCTAAGTTTCCACCAAGTTGTGGTGTAGTATCTTCTACTACATTCTTTAATACTCCAGTTAATCCAGCACCACTTCCATAAAAATTTGTAGCATAAACATTTAACCACTTATCTATAGAATCACCTAAGTTATAACTACCAGAAGGTTTTATATGACTACCAACATAGGCATTAAATACAACACTATCGGTATATGCGTCTCCTAGTGTTGTATTTCCGGTAATAGAAAGTGTCGTGGCAGTTACAATACCAGTAACATTAAGATTACCAGTACCAGTAATATCCTTAGAATTAAGATCTAAGTTTCCACCAAGTTGTGGTGTTGTGTCACTTACAAGATCAGTTAAAAGAGTAGCAAATGATAATGTACCTTCTCCGTTCGTTCGCAATACTTGCCCCGAACTTCCATCTGCCGAAGGTAAAGTAAGAGTAAAATTGGAAGCAATACTAGCGGGAGCTTTAAGTGACACATAATGATTACCATTATCAGTATCTTCTCCTAACTTGATGAAAGCCGGAGATGTACTAGATGCCCTAGAAAGAATTTCTAAAGACGAAAGATGAGTATCTTCACTAGCAATAGAACTTCCTGCACCAGATCCTGATGCTCCATTATTACCTACAAATAAAACTTTACCAATTTTATCATATATTGGTTCGCCTTCATAAAAGACGCCACCAGGAGCACCAGAACCTCGTCTTAACTGAAGTCTATTTGCCATTTTTTCCGTATTATGACCTTTATATATTTAGGAATTTTATTCAAATGTTCCAAAGTCATCGATATCAGGATCACTATTAAAGTCATTATTAATACCAAAGTATGTCTTAGGATTAACAAATTTAAATCCCGGAATACTAGGATCATAAATCAACAAATAATCAGTAGAATTTGAATTGAGATTACTAACATCAACATTAGATAAATCTCCTAATGCAATGTTAGCACTTACAGTAGTTACATCACCACTTATTGTTGCAGTAAGATTGGTTGAAAAATCAATAATATTACTTAATCCCAATGTCGAATTACTATTTTTTGTAGTAACTCTTACGTTCTCCAAATTGTATCCATCTCCATAATATTTTGGGGCATAGATACTTGTATTAAATCCAAGTCTAGAATTAGAATTATCCCAAACTAAACTTTTGTTGGAATCACTTCCATGAATAATAATTCCAGCACCATCAAGTTGTTGATCACTTAAAGGAGTAGAAGCAGAAGCAATACCTATTGTCTTATCAGAAATCTCAAGAGTTTGACTCTCAATTTTAGTTTCTTTACCTTCAACAATAAGATCGCCTTTAATTGTTACAGTACCGCTGGAAGGAAGTCTAGAACCAAATCGAAATACATGATTTGTAGTACTTCCAATTGAAACATTATCGATGATAGCATAACTTTGCCCTATACCAGATACTTTGGTTCCATATGAAATAACTCCACTTACCTCATCAATATGTTGTCCTATTTGTATTGAACCAGTATAAATCCCAGTAATTCTATCTGTTCCTGCAATAGAAACATTACCAACAGTAGATGCAGAAGATACAAAATCTCCTTCAGAACCATCAGGAGAAGGATCAATAACTAAACTAGGAGGAGATTTAATTGTGCCTTCAAGAATGTCGTCACATCTAATATTAACATTAGATCCAGTATAAATTCCTGCATATAATCCTCCAACAAATACATCCCCTTTATAAGAGGCACCTCCACTAGGATTCAGAAGTTCGGTATCTCCAGAAGCAATTTTACCAGAATCGGCATCAAGTGTAATTGATCCTTGACCAATGGTGAGAATACCAGTAATACGAGCATCACCTATTACCAAAAGTGCGAGATTGTGTTGTGCCACATCATCAGGATTATCGGCACCAGTGTAATAAGGACTATATCTTATACTTGTAGTACCAATTCCAACTTTGGACATGGTATATGGACCATCGATACCATCTGTCCAAGAAGATGCAAACTCAAAATCTCTAGATGAATGATTATACTTTAAATATTTTCCATCATAAATGGAAGGATTGGTGGCAATACCAACAATATCATCAAGATACTTAAGTCGTGTTTCTCCGCCGCCACCTAATGAAGCAAGTTGTTGTTGAATACGATTAATAAAAAGACGATAATGTTGTTGAAGTTGTTCAAGAGTTACATACTTTTCATCAAGTGGCGTAAGTGGATCATCACTTTTTAATGACTCAGGGAAATCAAAAGAAGTTTGTTCAATAATAACTTCTGGTTTTTTGTTCTTTATTTCTTCATAAAGATTTTCAAGATCATTTATTTTATCTCGTAACTTTTTATTATCTTCTACAAGATCAGAGACTTTAAGATCTTGAATTGCTTCATAGATTTCCTTTTCTACTTTTTCAAGTTGTTTGTTTTGTATTTTGAGACGATTTTCATTGATTGTAACTTCCGTCTCAATACGAACAACTTTTTCAAAGATATTTCTTTTAAAAGTTCCAAGAGAAGATTTTTTTAAATAATCTTCAATATGCTGTATTCTTTTGTTATTCTGTTTAGAATGTTCGTCTGCAGATACTTCAATATTTTGAATAGTTTCGAGTATATCATCCTTTAATACCTCAATACTATCAGTTTTATGAGATATATCAATTAATTTTTGATTTACTTCTTCTTTAATTGGAGAAATATTTTTATCAATTAAATGGTCAACTTTATTATCGACTCTAATTTCAAAATCAATAAGATTTTTTTTGTACTTTGGTACATCAAATTCAATAAATTTTTCAACTTTTGAAAGTAAAAAATTTGCATCTTCACGAATTTCATCTAGTTTGTCTTCATTAATTACCCTTACATTATTTTCAATATTAGAAATAGACTCATTAACATAAAGAAGTTGGGATAAGATTGCCTTATCCAAATCTTCTTTTTTAAGAGCACTCTCAATATCAGATTTCAGAAAAGAAATTTGTTCGACTAAATTATTAACACAATTAAGTTTATCTTCAAAATTATTTAAATATGATTGATAACTATTGAATACCCCAAAGACATCATTAAAAGTTCCTTCAGAAACTTCAACTAAAGGTATACATACTTCTGATTTTTCTTCTACAAATAAGTCAGAAGGTTTTTTTAATTTTTTCTGTTCGCTTCCTTCACTGATAGTAGTGTTTACTGTCTTTCCTACTAACTTTACGTTATCTCCTAGATTAGAAATAGACTCATTAATATAAAGAAATTGAGAAAGAACTGCCTTATCGAGGTCTTCTTTCTTAATTGAATTCTCAAGTTCTTTTTGTAAATTATTTACTTGTTCAGATAAAGAAGTTATTGATTTCAACTTCTCTTCAAAATCACTAAGGTATGATTGATAGGTATTTAAGACATCAAAAACTTTATTGAAGTTATCCTCAGAAACTTCAACTAATGGGATATCATTTTCTTTTTGGGATTCATTATCAAATAAATCAGAAGGTTTTCTCAACGACACCTTATTATTTCTCCCGTATATTCCGCATATTAGATATTTATCATTATAGCAAAAACACAAAGACTTGACAAGGAATCAAAACATGAGTAGAATGCCTTTGTTAGGTTTGAAGAATATATAGTAAGAGCTTTTAAATACTTAATTATGAGTC